>Ga0224501_10000590_pt1 | contig 28809 bp, 31 predicted proteins | sample SF_Oct11_sed_USG_4_FD_169105 | JGI IMG/M metagenome (GOLD analysis project Ga0224501, IMG submission 169105) | Sediment microbial communities from San Francisco Bay, California, United States - SF_Oct11_sed_USGS_8_1 | ecosystem: Environmental > Aquatic > Marine > Sediment | place: USA... | reverse complement strand
CAATTTCCCACGCAACTGTTTCAGCAACCACTTCCTCAACCAACGGCTGATGCGAAAAAAACCCGTTCAAAGAAAGCACAACCAAGCTTACAGGAACAATCACTGCCAGAACAGATACCCCTAATACCCATTTCTGACGACCCCTCTGCAACTACATCTCCCCTCTTAATTTCAGTTTACTCATTTCCACACTTAAATTTAGAACAATAAAACAATATTATAGTAACACAACCAACATTAATAAGATTATTGGTTTTAACATGCATATCTATTCCATCTTCTTCATCGAATGTATCAAACTCTACGTGTAAAGGCGATCACCCCAGTGTCCCCCCTTTTATGGGATTCATATAAGAACAAGCTCGAAGTTGCGTAATGAGCAACGCATAAAAAAGGTGAAAACGGTTTCCACTCCAGAAGAACTACCGCTTAGAGGTTTGTTTTCGGTATGGAAAGTATAATATAGTTTGTTTTCTTTTAGTAGTTGTTTCTGGAGAGAGAACAGTCATGTCATCAATATTTGCGAGAAGAATGCAAGATTTAGGCACAGAAACCGCTTTTGAGATGCTTGCAAAAGCTAAAGCCTTAGAAAAACAAGGTCGCGAAATAGTTCACCTAGAAATTGGCGAGCCAGATTTTGACACTCCTAAAAATATCAGAGATGCAGCAACAAAAGCCATGAACGCCGGGTACACGCATTATGTTCCTGCCGCGGGGATCCCTGAGCTTAGGGAAGCCATAGCGGAATACATTTCAAAAACAAGGCGCATTCCTGTAAACCCTGAAGAAGTTGTTGTAACACCTGGCGCCAAGCCGATAATATTTTTCAGCATACTAGCTTGCGTCGAAGTAGGTGACGAGGTGATGTATCCAAACCCGGGGTTCCCGATCTATGAGTCTCTGATAAAGTTCATCGGCGCGAAACCAGTGCCCATGCCGCTGAAAGAAGAAAACGATTTTGCAATAGACACCGAAGACACTGTAGAAAAAATCTCCGATAAAACCAAAATGATTATTCTGAACTTTCCGGAAAACCCCACAGGTGGCGTATTGACAAAAGAAAACTTAGAAGCTATCGCTGACAAAGTTAAAGGCAGAGACGATTTAATCATAGTTTCAGATGAAATGTACAGCCAGATGATTTACGAAGGTGAGCACAGAAGCATTGCTTCGCTTCCCGGAATGAAAGAGAAAACAGTGATAATAGACGGGTTCTCGAAAACCTACGCTATGACAGGGTGGAGACTGGGTTACGGAGTTATGCGAAAAAACTTAGCTGAAAAAATCACGCAGCTCATGATAAACTCTAACTCTTGCACTTGTGCGTTTTCGCAGATGGCAGGTGTCGAAGCTTTACGTGGGCCACAAGACGAAGCAAAAAGGATGGTGGAAGAGTTCAAACAAAGACGCGAAGTCATAGTTTCTGGCTTAAACAAGATAGAGGGCATAGCTTGCAAGAGACCCCAAGCCACGTTCTATGTCTTTCCAAATGTGAAAAGCGTAAACATGGACAGCCAAAAACTACCGGATTTTCTGCTCAACAAAGCAGGCGTAGCTACATTGTCTGGCACTGCTTTTGGCGACTATGGCAAAGGCTACATGCGATTCTCATTTGCTAACTCTATTCCTAACATAGAAAAAGCCTTAACACGAATAAGGGAAGCGCTTCAAACTCTCTAAACTTTTTTTTCAATTCTCATTTAGTAACTAACAAATGCAAGCATGAATGACAAGATTTCTTCGTAATATTCCCTTTACATGCACCAAGAAAAGAAAAACCCGTTGCCAAAAAGAGTGGCGCAACGACCTTTTTAGAAAAGATGGCTAAAAGATGGTTAATGGTTTGTATTCGCCATAGATTTCCCGTAAAACGTTGCAGATTTCGCCCACTGTAGCATATTCTTTAACAGCGTCCAAAATGGGTAGCACAAGGTTTTCTGTTCCCTCTTCAGCCGCATGACGCAGTTTATCGAGAGTCTCCTCAACTTTTCTGTTGTTTCTCTCCTTTTTTACATGTTTCAACCGTTCAACTACCTTCTTTTCAACAGTGGGGTCAACTCGCAAAATTTTGATAGGCGCTCCTTCCTCGGCTTCAAACTCGTTTACACCCACAATTATGCGCTCTTCTCTCTCCACTTCTCTTTGGTATTTGTAGGCGCTTTCAATGATTTCACGCTGTATGTAACCCTTTTCTATGGCGTTCACTGCCCCTCCCTGTCGATCGATTTCCTCAATGTAGCCCATAGCGTCTTCCTCAATCTGATTTGTTAAAGCTTCAATGCAGTAGCTTCCGGCAGTGGGGTCAATCGTGTCTGCGACACCGCTTTCATAAGCGATAATTTGCTGTGTGCGCAATGCTATCGTCACAGCCTTTTGACTCGGCAATGCATAAGCTTCATCGAAGCTGTTTGTGTGCAAGCTTTGCGTCCCTCCAAGCACTGCAGCAAGGGCTTGAAGTGCAACGCGGACGATGTTGTTGTGGGGTTGTTGTGCAGTTAACGCTACTCCGCTAGTTTGTGTGTGGAAACGTAGTTGCCAAGACGAAGGCTTTTTAGCTTCAAACTTTTCTCGCATTATGCGGGCCCACAGTCGTCGGGCGGCTCGAAATTTGGCTATTTCTTCCAGAAAGTTGTCGTGGCAGGCAAAGAAGAAAGATAGTCTTCTAGCAAAGTTGTCTACGTTTAAGCCGCGGTCAATTGCTGCTTGCACGTAGGCGATGCCGTTAGCGAGGGTGAAGGCAACTTCCTGCACTGCTGTTGCGCCTGCTTCGCGGATGTGATAGCCGCTTATGCTTATTGTGTTCCAGCGGGGCATGTTTTTGCCACAGTATTCGAAGACGTCCGTAACAAGTTTCATGCTCGGTTGGGGCGGGTAGATGTACATACCGCGAGCTACATATTCTTTGAGAATGTCGTTTTGCACGGTGCCGCCCAGAATCGACTGGGTAATACCCTGTTTTTGGGCTATGGCGACGTACATTGCTAGAAGCACCGTGGTAGGCGCGTTTATCGTCATGCTCGTAGTTACTTTGTCGAGGGGAATTCGATTAAACAGAAGTTCCATTTCTTTTAAGATGCCAACGCTTACCCCTACTTTTCCCACTTCACCTAACGCTAAAGGATGGTTGCAGTCGAGTCCAATCTGTGTAGGAAAGTCAAAAGCCACACTTAAGCCAGTCTGGCCCTGCTGAAGCAAGTATTTAAAACGCTGGTTTGTCTGCTCCGCTGTGCCAAAGCCTGCATATTGTCGCATAGTCCATAATCGGGCACGATACATTGTTGGGTAAACGCCGCGGGTGTAGGGGTATTCGCCTGGAAAGCCTAAATCTTGAATGTAGTCTAGATTTTTCACTTCGAGGGGAGTATAGATTCTTTCAATTGGAATGTCTGAGCTGGTTAGAAACTTACTCTTTTTTTCTTGAAGATGTATTAGGCTTTTCTCCACGGTCTCCTTTTTCCACTTCTCCTTTTCTTTTTCAAGAGAGCTCAAGTCTTGTGGGTTCGTCAACTTCGGTTTCACCACAGTCTAAATTTTGTTGTATTCTAGTGTTCTCTGAAAGAGTTAACATTATTGTTTCTTAGTGAATATTTGGGTGTCTTGTGAGTAGGCGCTAAATACTTTCTGCACACGCGTGTGCAAAATGTAAAAGTTATCTGTCTGAAAGGTCTATGCGTTTTCAGAGAGGCTTTGTCTTTGAAGGTTCTTTCTCGAAAAGTGGAGGAGCTGCTAAGCCACCTAAGCAGGCTGAAACCAAGATCATTCAGTGTGGTCGTGATGCCTGACTTCTTTTTAGACCGCTTCGTCTCGTGGAATGGCGACGTGAAACAGTTTTCCAGAAGCATATTTGAAGTTGTAAATCGCAAAGGCGGAAGCATAGACAACGTGGCGCATGTGGAGTTTAGAGGTGGCAACGCTGTTAACACGGCAGCAGCGTTAGCTGTTCTAGGCGTAAACGTCTTTCCCATAGTTTACACGAGTACGCTTGGGCTTAACTTACTCAAGCTACACCTTCAACCATTAAACGTTGACCTTTCACACGTGAAGATAGATGGCAACGCGTCCATTACCACCGCCTTAGAATTTACACATGGTGGAGAGAAGAGAAATGTAATGTTGCGTGACCTCGGCTCTTTAGAAATTTTCGGTCCAGACAACCTTACAGAAAAAGACTTTGCACTTTTAGAGAAGACTGACTATGTTTGCGTTTTCAACTGGGCTGGCACTCGAAGACATGGCACAGAACTTGCAAAAACAGTTTTTCACCATGCAAAAACAAAAGGTAAAGGCAAAACCTACTACGACACAGCCGACCCACTCCCAAATAAACCAGAAATTCCTAGTATGGTCAAAGAAGTCTTGCTTCGCTGCAACTTGATAGATGTTCTAAGTCTAAATGAAAATGAAGCCATCACTTACGCTAAACAAGTAGCTCCCAAACAAACGAGTAAACTCCAACAACAGCACAAATCAATGACAGTTGCTGCGAAAGAATGCACGAAAATTCTAGCCAGGAAGCTCACCAGCCGCATAGACCTCCACACCACAACTTACTCAGCAACCTTTACAAAAAATGATAACACCATAGTTCCTGTTTTCAAGGTCAAAGCTCTGCGGGCAACAGGCGCTGGCGACGCTTGGAATGCAGGTAACATATATGCAGACGCAAACGATTTCCCGGTTGACTTGAGACTCGCGTTTTCAAATGCTGTTGCAGCCTATTACCTTAGCAGCCCAACGGGTGAACACCCCCGACTCCATCAGCTTCGCAAGTTCCTTAAAAAAGCGCTGAGCAAGAGCTATCGGTGACAGTTCCACCACGCTGTGATAAAACGTGAAGAGCTACAAAGCTTTAGCCGTTACAACGCGGTACTGGAAGCCAAATGAAGATTATATTGCCAAGATGGTTACGGCTTTGAGAGGCAGAGTGCAAGAAGGTGATATTGTAGTAGTTTCTGAAAAGGCAATTTCAACGGCAACTGGAAATATCATAGATGAAGCTGCGGTGAAGCCAAGCTTAACAGCGCAGTTTCTAGCCAAATATTGGATGCGATATGTTTGGACATATGTCCTCGGACCACTGTGCCATTCTAAGAAGACAAAAATCTCTCACTTCAAAAATTACCCCACCCAAGAAGGCAGCGCCCATAAGCAAGTAGCCTTGCAATACTGCGGGTTTTTACAAGCATTAATGCCAGACTCTGAAGGCGGAATTGACGGCAGCAACCTTCCACACTCGTATGTTAGTTTGCCGCTGCACAACACTTATCGCATAGCGGAAACAGTCCGTGACGGAATAAAAGCAGAATTAGGCAAAAACGTGATTGTCACAATTGTGGATACGGATAAAACGTATTCTTGGAGAAACTTTCACTTCACAGCAAGACCAGACTCCATTGAGGGAATACGGTCTGTAAGCGGGTTTATCGCCTATATCATCGGGCGGGTCTTCAAACTAAAGAAAAGAGCCACTCCACTGGCAGTTGCAGGTGTAAAGATAAGTGTTGAAGAAGCTTTGGATGTTGCAGAGTTGGCTGATAATGCTAGAGGCTTTGGTGCTGGAAAAACGGTTTGGGACATGGCTAAAACCTTTAACGTCTCTTTAACGGGTGTTTCTTGGAAAATGCTGGAACAAACAGAACATAAGCCTATTGTTATCGTAAAGTCCATATACTGAGACAAAAAATACTTGAAGTACTGTTGACTCTTAAACTGGAGAAACTAAGATGAGCACAATAGTTAAGCAGATGGACACGTTTTTCAACCCGAAATCGGTTGCAGTAGTAGGCGCCTCCAAAAAAATCAACAAAGCTGGGCATGTTATTTTTAAGAATTTTGCAGAAAACAAACGAAGAGGCGTGTTCAAAGGAGAATTATACCCAGTCAACCCGCATGAAGACTACATTTTGGGATACAAAAGTTATCCTTCGCTATCTAAAATACTTGGAGAAATCGAGCTGGTGGTAATCGTTGTGCCGGCCGCCGCTGTTCTCAGAGTTATGAAAGATGCCGCCGCAAAAGGCGTCAAAGTAGCTGCGATAATTACCGCAGGATTCAGCGAAATTGGCAACACCGAACTTGAAAACGCTATAGTTTCTGTTGCAAAAGAAGCCAACATTCGAATTCTAGGACCTAACTGCCTCGGCGTTTACGATATAAGCACCGGAGTCGACATGCTGTTCCTGCCAGAAACAAAAGTGCTAATAACTGGAGACGAATTTGTCGCAACTCCACGCCCCATGGCGGGACATATTGCAATGATTACCCAAAGCGGAGCCTTCGGCGTCGCCGCCCTTGACTACCTAACTGGAAGGCAGATGGGAGTGAGCAAATTCGTAAGCTTCGGAAACAAATGTGACGTAGCTGAAGCCGAAATGCTTGAATATTTTCTACAAGACCCCAAAACATGGGTAATACTCCTCTACGCCGAAGCTATAGAAGCTGGGAGGGAATTCATGAAAGCTGCGGAAAAAGCTACAAAAAGAAAACCGATAGTTGCCTTCAAAAGCGGAAAAACTAAGGCTGGTGCCAGAGCCGCTGCCTCTCACACAGGAGCCATCGCAGGATCCGACAAGATTTATGATGCGGCTTTTGCCCAAGTCGGCGTCCTCCGCGTTAAAGACATGGAAGAGTTTTTCGACGTTGGCAAAGCCTTTGCTTTTCAACCACCAACAACTGGAAATAACATTGGAGTTCTCACCGATGCTGGTGGACCTAGTGTAATGGCTGTCGACGAATGCGTGTCTCTAGGCTTAACCGTTAAAAGGTTCTCTGATGAAGTTCTATCAAAGTTTGAGAACTTAAAACAAGTGGGAAAACTGCCCAAGTTTGCCACAAACCTAAATCCAGTGGACATCACGGGATCTGCAACTTCCGAAATGTTTGAACGTTCAGCAAAAATTCTGTTAGATGCACCAGAAGTCAACGGTTTAATTTTGCTAGGTTTGCATCATACTCCTGCTTTGCAGGAAGACTTTGTGGACCTAATAGCAAATCTGGTGAAGCACTGTACAAAACCTGTTGTCGTCTGTGACATTGGAGAAACCGAGATGGCGTTGTTCATACGCTCAAGGTTCGAAAAACTGGGAATCCCCGCTTACTCTTCACCTGAGGACGCTGCCCGAGCGATGGCTGCCTTGGTCTATTATGGCAAATATCTGAAGAAAAATAACTGTTTTGATGATTATTTGGAAATTTATGCGAAAAGACACGCGTTAAGCCTTGATGTCGACTTCTAAGAAGACAGTTATTTCAACTTCGTTGCTGTCTGTGAGTGATAATGCTTTGCGTAGACAAGTTGGTGCAATAATTTCCAGAACGTTGGATGGATAATCAGGTTTTTCAGGGATAACGATAGCTCCTTTGATTTTATTCATTATTAGTATATTGAAGCAGCGCGCTTGAAAGAAACCTTTTGCAGGGGTAATTTCGATGCCTTCAAAGTCTTGAAGAGTCTCTCTCAGAAGTTTTGCTTCTCTTTCTGGAAGGCGGATATTTAATGTACCGACATAAGGGTCAAAGCCTAGTTTTTTTCTAATCTGCTTTTTTGCCCAGGCAATTCCGATAAATCGGCTTCCAACCTTTTCACCGCTGAATACTACTCCTTTCACTTTGACAGAATTCATCTACCTACCTTCAATAAGAAAGACTACATTGTCAGTTTACGTGTATAGTTGCTTATTTTTGCTTTTTTAACCATTCGGCTGCTTTTTGGAACAGGGGGCTGGTTGACATATCGAGGACTGGGACGATTATTTTTTCTTTTGTTTCGATGAGGGGTTTGTAAGTTGGCATGGAAGTGTAGCTTAGGAAGGCCCAGTAAACTCTTCCTTTTTCTATGAGTTCTTTTGCGGCTGTTTCGGTGTTTGCGGATAAGGGGAAGTAGAGAAATGCCACGCCTTGAGCCCAGTATATGCCTGCTGTTTTTCCTCCTGCTATAACGCTTGTAAATCGTGCCAAATCGTCTGGGGTGGCAAATTTGGTGCATTGCATAACTATGATTTCTTTGAAGGGTTCGTATTTTATTGTGAGTTCGTTCATTCCATTGCTTTCTCCGTGTACTAAGTATTTACTGCGTTTTTGTTTTTATTCTCTTCGCATCGTTTTGGCTTACAGAAGAGTTTTGGCGACTTTTTTCCCAAGTTCTCTGCATTCTTTAAGGTTTTTTCGTTTAGTTTGTAGTTGGCTAGGATTGGAGGCGTGCTGAGTTGGTTTGTTCACTACAATTATGTGAGAAAACATCAATCTCTAAAGGGTAGAACACTAGCAGAAGCATGCGGAATAACTATAGAAGGAAAGAACGAGCTTTCCATAATGTTTAAATGTTTTATGTGTTAAGCCACTATCTCTCCGCTAAGCAAGGAGAATTAACAACAAATGACCCAAAAAAAAGTTACAGTGGAACAATTACTCGAAAAAGCCAAACGCCCCGCAAAACTAGCCCTAGCCTACCACTCCTTTTACCTAGGCAAAGCCCAAATCATGCCCAAATGCGCCATCCGCAGCCCAGCCGACTTCGCCATCTGGTACACCCCTGGTGTGGCAGCGAGTTGCCGCAAAATAAAAGAAAACCCAGACGAAGTCTGGACCCAAACCAACCGATCCAACTACGTAGCCGTAGTCTCCGATGGCACCCGCGTCCTCGGACTAGGCGACATAGGACCCGAAGCAGGCCTACCCGTTATGGAAGGCAAGGCATTGCTCTTCAAATACTTAGGCGGCGTCGACGCGTTTCCAATCTGCCTCAACACAAAAGACCCCGACGAAATCGTCCGTACCTGCGAACTCATCGAGCCCACATTCGGCGGCATTAACCTCGAAGACATCAGCAAGCCCAAATGCTTCTACGTGCTAGACAAAGCACGCGAAAAACTCAACATACCTGTCTGGCATGATGACCAACAGGGAACCGCAACGGTCATCCTAGCAGGCTTGCTAAACTCGCTAAAAATCGTAGGCAAAAAACCCTCTGAAGCCCTAATCACCCTCGTAGGCGTCGGTTCAGCCAACACTCGTACAGCTTATGTCCTCTTCCGCGCCGGATTTAAGCCTGGCAACATCACCCTCGTCGACAGCAAAGGCATCCTCCACGCAGGAAGACCAGACCTAGAAAAAATCAAAGAAACCAACCCGTGGAAATACGAACTAACCCAAAAAACCAACGCCGAAGGCAGAACGGGCGACACAGCAGCATCTCTCAAAGGCGCAGACGCCGTCGTAGCCGCCAGTAAGCCCGGTCCCGGCACAATCAAAAAGGAATGGATTAGCCAAATGGCCACAAACAGCATTGTTTTCGCCTGCGCCAACCCCATCCCAGAAATCTGGCCTTGGGAAGCAAAGGAAGCCGGCGCACGAATAATAGGCACGGGACGTAGCGACTTCCCGAACCAAATCAATAACAGCTTGGGCTTTCCGGCCATATTCCGCGGCGTTCTAGACGTTAAAGCCAAAACAGTCACAGACGACATGTGCGTAGCCGCAGCTAATGAGCTAGCCCGCTTTGCCGAAGAAAGAGGCATAAACGAAAACGACGTAGCTCCACACATGGAAGAATGGGAAGTCTATCCTCGTGAAGCAGTCGCCTGCGCGCTGCAAAGCATAAAAGAGGGTGTCGCCCGCATCAAACCATCTAGACAAGAGCTGTGGGAAAGAGCCGTCGCCGTAATCAAAAACGCCAGAGAATCGACTCACCTTCTCATGAAGCAGGGGCTAATCAAACCGCCACCCCCAGAAGAAGACATACTAACCACCGGTCCATAGTACCCCCTCTCTTTTTTTAATTTGGGCGGCTATGTTTAGAAATGGCTTAGAGAGAAGAGTTCAAAAGATACGGCGAGACCTTGCTTGTTAAAACAAGCTAGGTATCTAAATAGTAATTATTCAGCGTGCATTTTTCTTAGCATTGTGAGCGGTGTATTCATTTCGGTCTTTTTTTGGTGATATAGAAACCGCGTTTTTCTAATTGTTCGTGAAGATTCTTCGGGTCTGGGTACCACTGGCCCCATTTTCTGCATATGTGTTCCGTCCAGCTATAGTTGTCGTAGGTGAATGTTTCTTTACGGTTGCCTTTTAGCGGTATTTTTGCGTTGTTTTTACGGTAGTAGTCTTGGGCAAGATATCCGTTATCCATTGTCTTCATTGCTTTTAAAATTGCATCTTTGTTTAATTTGGGATATTTATCTTCAAATAGAGTGAATTTCAAGGGATATCGTGGTCGTGGTGGCGGGTTTTCTGCTGGATAGCCCATTACCAATTGTACTAGAGGGAACACTCTCTCAGGCAAGTCGTACTTTTCTGCAATTTTGTCGGCTCTAAATGGTGCACTTCCAAGGAAGCAGCTTCCGAGCCCCAGACTTCTTCCTGCAACGACCATATTCTCCGCCATCAAGGCTGCATCTTGAATTCCAAAAAGCATTAGTGTAAAATCGTTTGTGACTAACTTCCAATTCCTTTTCGCCATGATGAGTTCAAATTTATGCGAATCAACACATATCGTAAACAAGAGCGGTGCTTTCCAAGGGTTTTGCTCTTTGTTTCGCGACAGTAGTACGCTGTAATATTGAGAAGCAAAAGGTGCCTGTTGACCTGCTCTGACAATTGTCTCTATCACTTCATCAGGGGGCATTTCATCTGTGTATTTCCGGATTGACTTGTGATCAAGCATGGTTTGAATAACAGGATTGTTCTTCATGGCATTTTCTTCCTACTAAGCAATGTCGGATATATTCAAGATTCTCCCACGCATATATTTTTTGGAAAAGAGAATTACCGTTCATAAAAAACGAACATGCGCGTTGTGCGCAATCTTAGCGACAAACTATTTTTCTTTGACGGCTTTGCAGAAAATACTGGATTCGTCCACTTCAATGATAGAGGCATTCAATCCGAATTCATCGAACAACTCAACGATTTGGTCACTATTGACAGTAGTGGCTCTAAAACCGTTCTTACACACAATTGTTCCATCACAAGTCTTCTTCTCATCTATCTCTCCTATAAGACCAAACTGCGATTGTTTTCTAAACCATTTAAGACGAGCATCCCATATTTTCGGAGAATAACTGGAAAATAGAATCATTCCATTGTCTTTTGTCACCCTTATGGATTCTGTGATGAGATGTTTTTTGTTGACCCCAAACGCGGATATGCCATTTTGAATGCAAAACACAATGTCAAAAATACATGAACGAAATGACATCTGAGATGCATCCATCAGAAATACACTACAGTTTTGACAATCTTCCATGTATGACATTGCAAGTTCTAAGCTTTCTTTTGAAATGTCATTTCCAATAATCCGTGAAACAAACTGTGATACCGATTTCATAACTCTACCGTACCCACATCCAAGTTCGAGAACCAAATCTGTATCGTGAAAATTGGAAATGACGAACTGGATTTCCGCGTTAAGATATTGTTTGATCCTCGGAGTGGCTATTTCATAGCATTTTAGGAGTTTATTAGCTGAAAGCTTCTTTTTGTAATATGTACCTTTGTGCATAGAACCATTTAAGGAAAAATTCGAGATTTAAATTAGTTGGCTCTTATTTCAGCGCTTCTCGAAATATATGTGTGTGCGTGGTTTGCCCTTAATCTTTGTAAATTAACCTTCAGCGCTTAACAGAAAGATTAGTGTCATGTTGTCAGCGAAAGGCTTTAGAAAAACTTATATTACAAAGCTGTTTCTGTTGTTCCGCATAATAAATAGCAAAAGGTGTATGAAAAAATTGTCGCAACCAGAACTAGCGGGAACTCCCGTTTTAATTCTCCGTGAAGGCTCTTCAAGGTCAAGAGGAAGAGACGCTCAACACGCCAATATCATGGCGGCAAAAATCGTCGCAGAATCCGTAAAGTCTTCTCTCGGTCCAAAAGGCATGGACAAAATGCTCGTCGACAGTTTCGGTGACGTCACCATAACAAGCGACGGACGCACAGTCCTAGACGAAATGGACATACAGCATCCAGCAGCTAAGATGATGGTGGAAGTGGCTAAAACCCAAGACAATGAGGTCGGTGACGGAACGACAACAGCCGTAGTAGTCTCAGGTGAGCTCCTATCACAAGCCGAAATACTTGTCGACAAAAACGTTCATCCAACAGTCATCATAGACGGATACAAGAAAGCAGCCGAAAAAGCCCTAGAGACACTGGATAAAATCGCCATCAAAGTAAACTCCACAAACAAAAAGTTTCTCAAAAAAATAGCCATGACTTCCATGGCAAGCAAACTCGTTTCAGAAAACCGCGATTATCTCGCAGACTTAGCGGTAGAAGCCATTCTTTCAGTGGCACAGAAAGCAGGAACTGAGTATAAAGCTGACTTGGACGATGTGAAAATCCAGAAGAAGCCAGGTGAATCGATTAGGGGTACGAAGCTCATTAACGGCATCGTCGTCGACAAAGAGGTAGTTCATCCGGGAATGCCAAAACGAGTTGAAAACGCCAAAATAGCATTACTTGACACTGCCTTAGAGATTGAGAAAACCGAGTTTGACGCAAAAATTAACATTGAAAGCCCTGATCAGATGGAAGCTTTCCTTAAGCAAGAAGAAAATATGCTGAGAGCAATGGTGGAAAAAATCGTGAAGGTAGGCGCGAATGTGGTTGTCTGTCAAAAAGGTGTCGATGACTTAGCCCAACATTTCATTGCTAGAAAGAACATTCTAGCGGTGCGGCGGGTTAAGAAATCAGACATGGAAGGCTTGACAAAAGCTACTGGCGGAAAAATAGTCAGCAACTTGGACAGTATAACCAAAAAAGACCTTGGCTACGCTGCGGTTGTTGAAGAGCGCAAGATAGGTGACGACAAAATGACCTTCATTGAAGGCTGCAAACATCCTCACTCGGTTACACTGCTAATACGTGGCGGAACAGAACGAATCGTAGACGAGGCTGAGCGTTCGATGCACGACGCCCTCTGCGTCATAAGAGACGTGGTTGAAGAGCCAAGTATTGTGGCAGGCGGAGGAGCGCCGGAACTTGAAATAGGAAGAGTATTGAAAAACTACGCTGAAACCTTGCCTGGAAGAGAGCAACTAGCAGTAATGCGTTATGCAGAGGCGTTAGAAGCCGTGCCGACGACATTGGCTGAGAACGCGGGATTAGACCCGATAGACATCATATCCGAGTTAAGGGCGCGCCACGAGAAAGGGGAGATGTGGGCAGGGGTAGACGTTTTCAACGGCAAAGTAGCTGATATGAACAGAGCAGACGTGTATGAACCTCTTGCTGTGAAGAAGCAGATTATAAAATCTGCAACTGAAGCCGCGACAATGATCTTGAAGATCGACGACATTATCGCATCTGGTAAAGCGAAGATGCCTGCCGGACCTCCAGGTGGTATGGGCGGAATGGGCGGAATGCCTCCGGGCGCTGGAGCGTATTAGGGAGACGTCTTTGCACAATAAAATCAAAGTAGGTCCTCCTAAGTTAACCCGTTACGAAAAGGCTCGGATAGTGGGTGCTAGGGCGCTTCAAGTAGCTATGGGTGCACCTCTGCTAGTAGAGCCTTCAACTTTTTCTAACCCCATTGATATTGCGTTGAGCGAACTTGAAAGTGGCGTTCTTCCCATGACTATTCGTAGAGAGTTACCGGATGGAACGTTTCAAGACATACCGCTTAAATGGCTTCTTCAAAAAGAATAAGCCTGCTTCATTTTATTTTGCTAGTAATCTTTTTGCTTCTTTCAGTGTTTTGTTGATTTTTTTCCAGTGGGCTCCTTGCCAATAGATTTTTCCGCATTTTGGGCATTCCCAGAACTCTTCGTAGAAAATCTTTGTGGAGAGGGGGATCTTGTCGGCGATTTCGGTTTTTTTTGCGAGTTTTATTTTGGTGTTGCATTTGGGGCAGCGCGAGTTGTCGGGATTGAGTTCGAGTTTTAGGTTGAATCGTTTTGATAGGTTTGCGAGTCGTTCTGCTTCGTTTTTTCCTTCGACGAGAAAGGTTTCTGTGTTTTTGGTTGTTGCTTGTTGGTATAGTTCTACGTCTCTTGTTAGGAGGGTGCGTTTTTCGGTTTTTGCGATTTTTATGAGTAGTCTGTCGTCTATGTTATTGGCGTATTTTACGTTGTGGCCTAGCATGCGGAGCCAACGGGTTAGTTTTCCAAGCATGCCATCTGTAACGAACTTCAAAACATGTTCACTGTCTCTGGCTATCATTGTATCTCGATTCCTTCATAAAACATTTTTTAAATTTTTCTTCACGCTTTAGTAACGCCTAGACAACTCTTGAGTGAAAACCATTTGATATAGAACTGCTACAGTAGGCTTCCAAGTCGTTTATGTCCCACACTAAGATGCGCAGCTCTTTACGAAACGCTTTTCCACCAAACTGCCTTTTTAACTCATCCACAACTTCCTTGTTTACATCCTCTGGGACTTGCCACTGACTCGAATAGGCTCTTTGACTCATATGAGTAAGACGTCTATCCGCGCTTCTACTATAAGAAGCCACAAACACAGACTTAGCAGGCTTGACTAAGCTTTCTAGTTCCCATTCTCCTTTCCCAACCCTATGACTCTCACACCCACAGCCCTTAAGCAGACAATCATAGGTTTCCCAAACAAGATCCGCACCTACATAAGTCATTGAAACCATGACTCTCCGAGTTACCCTGCAAATCTCCTGAAGAGCCATCTTCCACTCGCTAATTAGATGAAGAAGATGTACAGAAAGCGCAACTTCGAAGGAGTTGTCTTTGAAGGGAAGGAAGCAAGCGTCGCCCTGAAGCAGGTTGTGTGCACCCTTTTTTACTGCTTTGCTAATCATTTTCTTAGCAATATCTGCCCCAACAACCTCAAATCCGTTGTCTTGCAAAGGCTTTGTGAATCTTCCAGTTCCAACGCCTATGTCCAAAATGGTTTCGTAGCAGGACAATTCGCTGATTAGCGTCTTAACTAGTTGGTTCATGATTTGCCTAGGCGGACCTCTCGTTTTGTCATAGATTTCTGCAGCAGAGTCAAATGATATTCTCATTTCAAAGCATCTAATAATGAAATCATAAGAGCCTTAAAAGCGTAAGAGGAGCCCGCGCGCCTGTCAAGTTTGCTCCAACGTTCTTTTAATCCAGCTTTCTAGCCCCATATTCCTAATTTCATTTAGCTCCTTAACACGTTTGGGAAATTTCTTCAACGTCTCACAAGGAAAATCATTACACTCATAACAGAGCTTAACACCTCTTTCAATACAACATTTACGTAAAGGGCAGTCTTCCCAACCTCCTCCGCCCCGGCAACCGCCAACGCAAGGAGAGATCTCGTTAGAAAGCCATTCTAAACCCTTAACAAAATTCTCAAAGTCAAAAGCCTTTGCGGTATCAGAAAAAAGTTTCAATTCGGCATGACTTTTAAAAATCTCCAGTAGATTTTCAACAGAATCTCTGATTCTTCCAGTGTAGTAATCACATAAACGACAATAAATACCACAATAAGCAACAAGTTCACTTTCTTTCTCATATTGGCTCATCCTCTGTGTCCCTCGAATTACCTGTTGTATTAGGTTTTAATAACATTTGTCAGGTGTACAAACAAACAAGTGTTTACTAAGGACAGTTAAAGCTATTTAAAACCATGTCCACCCTATGCGAAGAAAGACATCTATTGACTACAGAGGCTGAGAATTGAAACGAATAAAAATTCAAACGCTAACGTTAGAAGATTACGACGCCATAGTTGAGCTTTGGAAACGAGCAGGCTTACCATTTAAGCCAAAAGGCAGAGATAGCAAGCAGATGATGGAGAAGCAGATGAATGCTTTCCCAGAGTTTTTCATCGGCGCATTCCACGACGAAAAGCTTGTGGGAGTTGTGATTGGCAGTTACGAAGAGAGAATGAAGGGATGGATAAACCGTCTGGCAGTAGATCCTAAATATAGACGAAGAGGAATCGCCCAGCAGCTTATTAACACTATAGAGAAAGCCTTAGAAAAACGCGGCGTCGCAATTTTTTGTGCGCTGATTGAAGTCCCGAACGAAGAATCACTCGGTACGTTTCAAAAAATGGGATATAAAGCTCACAAGGGTATTCTCTATATTTCCAAACGGAAAAGCGAAGATATCTGAAAACATTTTATCTTAAAGCTCTGCTGCGCAAGATTCTGCCAACTCCAGCCTCAGCAACAACTTCTCCGTTGTCCATAACCAACCGTCCACCCACAAAAGTTTTCACAGGCATACCCCTCACCCGCCACCCATCAAAAGGAGAATACTTCGCCTTCGAATAAAATTTGCTCGCATCAATCTTACCTCGACGATGCAAATCAACAACTGTGATGTTGGCGTCGTAACTCTCTTCCAAGAAACCATGTCCATTAAGGTGAAAAATTTCCGCCGGCTTTTCCGCAGTCAACCTCACTAAATCGTGTATGGTAAGTTGCCCTTCATTCACCTTTGTTAAAAGCAACGGCAAAGACGTTTCAAGCCCGGGAATACCTGGTTTCACGTCCCAGACAGAATCCGCCGTTTTCTCGGTTATCAAGTGTGGCGCATGGTCGGACGCTACGATGTCAATTTGACCGTTTTTCACGGCGCTCCAAAGCGCCCCTACAATGTTTCTGTTTCTCACTGGAGGAGTGGTTAGCAACATTGTTCCTTGTCGCTTCAAGTCTTCAGCTGTCAACAAAATGTGGTGGGGCGTAGCTTCACAGCTAACTTTCAGCCCGTTTTTTCTTGCGTCATTAACGACGACGACTACTTTTTTAGAGCTTATGTGACAGAAATGAATTTGCACATCAGACTTGCGGGCGAGTCTGAGAATTCTTTCAACCGCTTTATCCTCCACTTCAGGCGTGTGAGCTTTAAGATACGCTTCTACACCCTCATGTCCAAACCTCTGTTCTGCTCCTGCAACAGCCTCTACCGCTTTTCTGTCTTCGGCGTGAACTGCCACAGGCACCCCAAGTTCACCAACTTTGCTGAAAGCGTCTAATAAGGCTTCGTCGTCATCAACGTCAAGCCCACCTATCTGCGCGGTGAGGTACAGTTTGAAAGCTATCGCCCCTTCTTTAACCACTCTACTAATCTCTTTTAGGCTTGGGGGAAATGCAGAAATGAAACCCACGTTTGCCACTATGCTGCGCTCAGCCACCCTAGCCCGTTCTCTAAGAGAGGCAGAATTCATAGTAACTGGCTCGTTGTTAGGCATATCAAGAACCGACGCGAAACCGCCTGCAGCAGCAGCTGCGGTTCCAGTGAAGAAGTCTTCCCCATACGCTTGCAGTTGACCACGGAGATGAACATGTACATCAATCAAGCCAGGAAGCGCCAAACATCTATCTAAGTTAATTTTGTCAGATGCAGAAGGTAAATTTGTTTCCTTTGCAACCTTAACTATCCTACCCTCGTCAACTGCAATTCCAGCATCTACAATTTCGCCTTTAACGTAGACCTTCGCGTTGTGGAGAACCATTTCAACTGTCAAAGTTTTCTTTCACCCGTCCTTCCCATTCTGTGGAATACTTTGCTTAACATTAATTAAATATAAACCACAAATCCTTCTTTTGGCTTGCGGTTCATTAATGAATCTTGTTGAATGCGTGGAAGAACGTCTGATTACATCAGCTCTCCCTTCACAAACGCGGTGGGTCGCGAGCCTTTTCTATTGTAGGTTGCTTTCTTATCGGTCTATTGCTTTCGGTTTGAACTTGTCGCATACTACATGTTTCTGAATCAACTAATCTCGTCGTTGTTGGCACCGAAACCGATCTTTAGAAATTTGGATAATCGGTGAAATGACGTAATTGCAAAGCTTGTTTTATTTTTCATCCATTTTTGGATGAACCAGATGATAACAATGGGGACATACTACTTGCCCTCTGTCGTGACTTGCCCTCCAATACTTCTTGCAGAAAGGACATTGAAACCTCATTGTCTTCCCAGGTAGAGAGAACTGTTGTCGACTAAATGCAAATACTGCAGCTCCTGAAATCAGTGTCGCCACTGCTAAGATTATGAGATACATTAGCTTGAATTCGACTCCGGGAATCGGACTAAACTGTTTTGTCCAGAGGAGCGACCAAAAAGCAGATACGGGGTTTGGATTAGAAGCTACTTCTGGCCAAGTTTCCCGCATCACTACGAATAGTGCAGTAACTCCTATGAAGCATAATGTTGCGCTAAGGGCGTAGCCCAGTTTATGCCGTCGAATTGTTCTCTTCAACTTGGTCCCCATATTATTATGGTTGGTTTGATGATGTCTTTGATTAGCATCCTTAAAGGTATTATGAATCGAAACAACAGTTTTGCGCGTGGTAAATTCCTATAGAAGTGACCAAGCGTCTGATTTCGGTTTTCTCTTCTTTTTCTTCTTTGTGCTTTTTTTTCTTCCAACTCGTTTTTTCTTTTGCCTTGTTTGGCGGTTTGTTTGTACACGCGTAGAAATCTTTTGTTTGTCTAAAACTACTCTGAAGGTTCCATGCTTTGGGCATTCAAAAAGTCCTATGTGCATTTGTAGTCTCGTGCCTTTTTTGTCTGGACGCCCAGCCATTTTCCACATCTTTTTCGGCTCAGTAATTTCTAATCCACATTTGGGGCATTTAGCAACGCCGTTTCCTCTTGTCGTAAAATACATTCGGCCCCTAACGATTTTCATCTCGACTTTTCTTTTTTTTACTAAATCATAAAGAAGTGTGATAAAGTCTGCTATGGCGAAAGTTGACATTTTAGTAATTTCAGGAGTGCTGAATTCGGTGTGGTAATGGATTCCTCCCATTATTTCTTGGGACGTGTAAGCCCGTTCCTTTCGTTCATTCAGAAATGAAATTATTTCTTCTTCTACTTTGCTGTGAAATTTTCCGTTTTTAAAATCTTTTTTGCTTATAGGCATAAAGCATTCCTCTTAGTATTTAGTCTATAGAAAATTTAGAGTTTTTGTGTGCACGTACTAACGATATAAAGGCTGGGTGGCTTTGATATTTCTAAGCGGCCGTTATTTTTTTATTTGCTAATGAGTTTGAAGAAGTCGCGTTCGGTAATTATGCCGACCAGCCACTTGCCGTCAACAACAAGTAATGCACCAATGTTCTTTTCATTCATAATTCTTGCTGCTTCGCCTAAATCTTCACTTGGAGCGATGGTGATTAGGTTTTTGGCGCCTATTTTCAAAGCGGGGGTTTGGAGAACTTGAAGGATAGTTCCGGAGCGCAAATGTTGAAACACTTCGCCAGACCCGAAGAATCTAACTATGTCCATAGTAGTTACTATGCCGGCAAGTTTGCTGTCAGACACAAGAGGTAGACGGCGAAAACTCTTTTCCACCATTGTTCTTCCAGCTTCGAAAATTGTAGTTTTAGTAGTTGCTGTGACCACGTTTTTCGTCATCAAATCTACAACTTTTACTCCGCTGATTTTTCCCTTGAAAATGCTTAATATGTCTCTTTCGGTAACAATCGCCCACACCCTGTTTGCGTTGTCTACTACGGGTAAGCCGCCTACTCCGTGTAGTTTCATAAGTCTAATCGCGTCGCCTATGGTAGCTGTGGTTCTTATTGATGGTGGGTTTGGCTGGATAATCGACTTAATTGGTTCATTTATTGCTTTGAAGAAAGACCCTTTGAATTTTTGTTGAATTATCTGAAATTTTTCGCCTCCACCTAGATAGCTGACCATATCGGTGCTCGTAACTATTCCTTGAAGTCTCTTCGTTCCTGGATCTACGATGGGTATGCGGCGGAATCCTGCCTTTGCCATAATATGAACAACATCGTAAACAGAAGTTGTAAGCGATGCCGTGACAACTGAGCTATTCGCTATTGTCATGATTTCTCCTTCACGGGGCTTAGAGGAGTGAGTCCTCAATTTTACTGGTCCCCCCTCTCGCAGTGTTCGCCTGAAGCTTTCACTTTTTCTACTACTTGGTGTCAAATCTAAAACCGAACCTCAAACAAGTGATTTTACTACATCTTCTCGATCAACTATGCCTACAAGCTCGCCTTTCTCGTCAACAACAGGCAGCTGTCCAACGTTCTTCTTAAGCAAGAGTTCAGCAGCCTCTCTCACCGTCGTCGTGGGTTTAAGAGAAAATACAGATGTTTTCATGACAGAGGAAACCTTTGAAGATTTTTTGAATCTGCCTTTCTTTGCCTCGAACGCGGGGAAGAATGAACCGCTGTCAAGCATGTCAGCTTGAGTGACGATGCCCATCAACCTTTTTTTCCTCACAATTGGGCAGCTGGAAAATTTGCGTTCCAGCATCCCACGCCAGACATTGTCAATTTCGTCTTCTGGCGAGCAAGTAACTATTTTCCTTGACATAATTTCAAAGACAGGTGCCGAAAGTTTTGGAGACTCTTTTTTCAAAAAGGCAGCGATAAAGTTTTCTAGTCCTAACATTCCCATGTAAGTTTTGTCTTGTGAAGTTTTAACCACGGCAATGTACCATTTGTCAAGGCGATTCATTTCTCTCAAAGCTTGCAGAGCGTCCATATCCATAGTGGCAACGAAGAGTGGTATGGTCATAATTCCTTTATTGTGTATAGGTGAGATGGAGGAGGTCACGGTCATGATGTTGCGGTGTGAAAGAGTGCCGACTAGGCGTTTTTTCTCGTCAATTATTGGTAGAACTCTCAAGTCTCGGTTACGGAGGGCCGCTCTTGCTTTTGTTGCAAGCTCGCCTGCATAGAGTGAGGGATAGCTGTGGTTCATTAGTTCCTTAACGAGCAAACAATCAGCCCTTCTAATACTCGCCTCCACTGTCGGTGAAGCAGTCCTCACAGAGAAATTCGCCTTCTACTTCCTTCAGTCTACTTGACCATTGTGCACAGCGGTCGCAGTATCCAGCCATCGGAGAGCTTTCCAGCGTTTCTTCCATGTTTCCGCTTTCAATGCGAGTTTTTTCTTGAATGGTTTCTATGAGTTCGGGTGTGATGGCTAAAACATCTTTGCTTGAAATAATACCTACGAGGTTGCCCTTGTAAACTACGCCGAGTCTCCGCACGTTTAGCCTGCTCATATACCTTGCTGCGTTACTGAGAGTTTCATCAGGGTTTATAGTGATCAAAGGCGACGTCATAACGTCTTTTGCAATAAGCTTGCTAGATAGTTTGTTCTTGGCTAGAACTCGTGTTACAAGATCTCTTTCAGTAATTATTCCCAAAGGTCTTCCTTCCTCGTCAGTTACAATTATGCAGCCTAACCGTTGCACATCCATAAACTGAGCTACTTTATCCACCGTCTCGTCTTCGTCAACTGTAACGACGGGGCTAGACATGACGTCTTTGACGAGCATTCGGGTTCTTAAACCGAATTCAGCCACTGCTATTCCCACACATACGAGAATAAATGGAAGATTTATTAAAATGTTGTTAAACCCTCACCATCTATTAAATTTCAATTTTGCGTGTGTAGGTTTAAATAACTTTACGTAGCAAAAATTCTGAATGGAAGTTGTCACATTGCAAGATATTTGCCGGTTCCTTCAAGTTAACCCGTAAAGAGGAATAAGCATTTCTCCTTCAATCTGTTCAACTTTTTTTTAAAAAATAGTGACGGTGGAAATCGTTTATTTTTTGAGAGCCCTCAACCGTTGTCCCCCTTAACGGTTATACCATATATTCTGGCAATGGAGGTTATTCTTTCTGGGGAAAACGGTATTTTGCTAATTGAAGAACCATATGGTTGGCATATTTGTCATCCGTGAAAAGCCTGATATTTTGTATGTCAGTAGCTTAGTTGTTGCCCCTGAATTCAGAAGACTTGGAATAGCCACATACATGTTAGACTATGCTCATAAATTGGCTAAGCAACTGGGCAAAGAATGGCTGGAACTTTCAGTTTTAAGGGTGAATATCCCTACGCTGCGTTTTACGGGAAGCTTGGCTTCGCTAAAACGAAAGAAAAAAGATGGTCTTTCATCTTAAGGAAAAAACATAAAACTAATGTCATCTTTTATTTCTATAATACCTTAGCGTGGTTCGTGGTTGTTCTTCTAGGGACTCCCCAAAAACGTTTTTTCCATAGGGCTTGGGAACGCATTCCTTAGCTCTTTATAAAGGTGTGGGGAATTGGCGCGCGCACACATTGAGAAGAGACTAGGAGAGTGTAAGTGAAGCGCTCGCAAAAAAGATTCTAGGGCTTCTTTTTCATCTCATGGTTTATCCACCAGATGATTCCTATAGCTATAGGAATCCCGAAGATGATTAAAATCCAGATAAATGCCCAAAGCAAGGAATACACGAGATAGTCAAATGTCCAAGTTGCAAAAGCAACATTCCAGTTTCCATCAGTGAAAACCTTGATGCAGAACGCAATTAAAACCAATAGCGATATTGATCCTCCCCCCTCGCTTGTCGCGCGCGAGCGAGTGCCAAAGAAATGATATTCTTTCTTTTCCTCATCAGGTAATTTTTTCCACCATAGCCAACCTGCTACTGCTGCTATAATTACCGGGATTCCGATGAAGAGAACTTCCCAGAGAATCAGACGTAATAAGAAAGTCACTAAATGTCCCATCGTCCATAGACGTAAAGTCGTAGGAACCAGACCAGTTGATTGAGCATCTCCTACAAACCATAAATAGACCAGAATTGCACCGATCGATGCCAAAATAGCTCCTACTACAAATAAAACAAGCATGTTCCAATGCTTTCTCAGGAATTTTTTCCAGATCTCGGAACCATTTTCTGACCCAGTTTCTGCCATCTTACATTTCCTCTTCCTTTCAAATCTAAAACAATAATGTCATGGAGCCAGATTCCGCAGTTATTATTTCATCTTGCTCTAAATTGACGACCAGCATTGAATAAGACGGTTTATACTTTATTTCGTATTCCATTTTGAACTCCTCTATACGATTCAGATATAGTGATTTTAAGCCTTTTGGCATGCATGAAGTGGAAGCGCGCGCGTTTGGGTGATTTAGAGTAAATTTTATGAAGGCGTCATTGGAGGTGGCTGAGTGGGTTCTGCCCTAATCTGGAAGAATGCCACTGTCAGAAGTATCAAAGCAACCCAGATAAGCAAGAAGCCTATAACAATTATTGTCAAGACGGAGCCGATCAGTAGTAACAATCCTGCAGTGCCAAAACGGCCAACGCCCGATTTTTCAGCGAGGGTTGCTAGTGATTTTCTGTAGAAGATGGCTGCGACACCAACGAATATGAAAAGTATAAGCAAACTTCCTACTAGTGCTGCCACATGAGCCATTAAGTTGTCAAAGACTATTGCTTCTGTCCAATCAATGTTTGAGAAAGCTGTCGGGTCGCTCCAAGCTGTAGAGAGTTCGATGCCCAAAACATTTCTGAAAAAACTTAGGGCTGTCACAAAAAGTGCTGCCACAAAGACTACTCCACCTACTATCGACGAGATAACGCCATATAGCGAGTTGTTGAATATGCTGGCTTCCTTGTAATGGTCGGACAATCCTTTAACCGCTATCAACACTAGGATTAATCCAACCAATCCTACCAGGAGTGTGAAACCACTTACCAAGAATGGGGAGATTACCATCAATAGTGCTCCTACACCACCCAAAGTCTTGTTCGATTGTAGCGTCATTTCACATCACGCAACCCTGTTTTTGCATGCATACATATAAAGATATGTTACTGTTGCATCACAGTCACACAAGCTTGAAAGTCCCCACTACCATTGAAACTTAAGTTGCATGCATGCAATTAGGTTTTGTCTCATTTTTGTTTTCGTTTGGAGAAATGTGGATTGTGCTCCAAAATTTTCTTCACGATCCATCTGGCAAGGTCTCCAGTTACTTCTTGGCAGGTAGTCCATAATGCGCGCGCATGCGCCTAAGTACTCTATGCGTGTGCATTTCTTCCATTTCACGTCATTTTTTACTGTTTAAATAGACCAAATGAACTTTAGAAATTAGAGGTTAGTGAAATGGTTGAATACTGGGATAAGATAGCCCCATAATATGATATAGGAGAGGAAGAAGAGGAAACAATAATTGAGATAAATTTTTTGCGATATGCCTTCAAAAAGATAGCGCAAAGGGAGATAAAGACTGTCTTGGACGTTTGCTGTGGCACAGGTCGATGGGCGATTCCGCTTGTTAGTAAGGGATATGTGGTCATAGGTATAGATAAGCACAAAAAAATGCTTGCGATTGCAAAGAAGAAAGCAAAAGAACAGAATCTAAAGATAGACTTCAAAGAAGGCGACATGAGAGACATTCATATGATGAAGAAAGTTGACGCTATTTTAGTTTGCAATGGGATCTATTTCCTCCTAAGCCACGACGATATACTCAAAGCGTTTTCTGTTTTCTTAAGATCTTTAGAAGAAGGTGGCGTGCTCATTTTTAATGTGCCTAATTTAATAGGCAGAGAACAACGAGATCACGGAATAGAGACATTTCATGGAAAGAATGTATATTACATGGAAATTAGAAAATTAATATGCCTTGATGATGTCAAAGCAGTAACCCACGAGGAGTGGGTGTCTATTGTCGATGACAGAGGAAAGCTATGTATGATTAGTGGAGAAGTCAAAACTAAACTACTATCTTATGAAGAGGTCATAACGCTTTTGCAGAATTCTGGATTTACAAAAGACAAGATTCGCTGTTTCCCGAGCTACGAAGCGAGAGACGAAGTAAAAGATGAAGCTAAAGACCTGATCTTTGTAGTGGTCAAGTAAGATTACAGGAAAAATTTACAAGCGCGCGCAGAAAAAAAGAGGAAAGGTTAAGGGTCTTCGGAATCCGTTCCCAAGCCATTTATAAAGAGGTTAGGAATCGATTCCTAAGCGTGCGCACCAAGAAACTAGCAGCAATACATTATTTCATCGCAGCAGACGAGAGGACCTCTACCAGGTGTTGTACACACTATCTCGCAACCGCAGACATCGCATACGTATACACAATTTTTTTCAGATTTATTCATCTTGGTTTTTGCCTTTTTCGGCATTTAACCACCAAAAGTCCATATGAATGCGCGCTCTTTTAAAATTATGTTACTGTTGTGCCACAGTCACACATGGTTAAAAGTTATTCATACCAACTAGAATTAGGCAAAGGTGTTTGTTATGGGAAAGAAAGGAAGAGAAATAGTGGCAGTTAACATCAAAGAATTGTTGGAAGATCTAAACAGTGCCTATGCAGACGAATAGATAGCCTTTTTCTACTACTCCTGGGCAGCAACCTTCATTGAAGGCCCAGATTACCCAACCGTGGCCGGCGAACTGGATAAAATAGCAAAAGAAGAATTCGAGCACATGTCAGAAATAGCAGACAGAATCCTCGAATTGGGTGGGGAACCGGAAAGAGATCTCGAAGATTTACAGAAAATAGCAACCTGTAAGAAAGTTGTATTCCCCAAGAACGAAAGAGACCTTGAAGGCGTACTCAACGCGGTTTCCGAGGCAGAAGGATGCGCAATCGACGTTTACAATAAGCTTCTCAAGAAGGTGTCTGCTTGCTATGACAAGGATGTAAGAACCTTCCACCTAATAGAACACATACTGTCAGAAGAAATACAACACGAAGAGGCCTTCGAAAATCTGCTGGAGAAAAAGAGAAAATAACCATTGAAGACAGTCCCAAATTCCATTCCCTCATTTCCTTTCTCTCATTTAGATGGCAACTAAAACCCCGGATGTCGATAGCTGGCAGATACTTTGCTTCTTAACCTCTTTTAACAACAATAGAAAATACGTAGTTGAACAAAAGGTGTTTTGAGGGAACGAAATTAAGCATCGAAATAGAAGAGTTCGCTGACGAGTGGAGTATGCGCGCGCGCAACTTGGTTTAGAGCCGTGCTCGGACAAAATACATGTAAAAAAGCTTGCTTTACCATTTTGTAATGATTTCTTCAAAATTGTGCGCCCGCAAGTCTTATCTTTCCATGAAGCAACATAGCAACTTATGGCACGTCCGAATGGCAGAATAGCTGGGGTTCTCTTTTTGGTGGCTAGTGCCCAGTTCATCTTGGGCCTTGTGGTTGCAGAAGCTTTGTATTCTGGCTATAGTGTTGCCGACAATTACATCAGCGACCTTGGCGTCGGACCTTCCTCAATGGCCTTCAATTCTTCCGCTTTCCTCTTCGGGGTGCTGTCAATAATCGGAGCATACTTTCTACCACGCACCGTTGATTTTAGGGGTCTAACCGTCCTACTCATCCTAATGGCTATTGGCGCTATGGGCGTTGGAATCTTCACGAGCGCGTTTACCACGATTCATGGCGTCGTGTCTTTGATGGCTTTTGGGTTCGGCGGTCTATCGGCCATAGCCTCGTTCAAAGTATCGAAACTACCTCTGTCCGCGATCAGTGTGATATTGGGGGCGATGACACTTGGAGCGTTGGTGCTCTTCACAGGCGGCCTAGTGACAACGGGCTCCCTGACCAACAGTGAACCGCCAGCCAGCGAGTTCTTCTTAGGTATAGGTCCCGGCGGAATGGAACGCATGATCGCATATCCCGCGCTCATTTGGCTCACCTTATTCAGCGGCCACCTAATCGCACTCTCAGAGAAACAAGAAACCCCGAAATAAGCGGGCGCATTCTAGTAAGCCTTATCTCTCTTGATTGGTTTATAATTGGGGGCAGAATATGCCATCAGAAGATCTCAACGCCAAACATGAAGACCTGCCTCCAAGTCAGAAACAAATTCAACGCCTATTAAGATGGGGGAAGGATCACCCAACTATAGGGGGTCATGTTCCAAAGATCGATCTTAGAAAATGGTTTTTAACTGTAGACGGAGACGTGAAGAACCCCCTGAAGCTGAATTGGAATGATCTTCAAAAACTTCAAACGGCTAAATCTGTAAGTGATTTTCATTGTGTTGAAGGGTGGAGTGTGTTAGGTCTTAAGTGGGAAGGAATACGTTTTGAACAGGTAGTGAACATGGTAGAACCTGAGGAGACTGCGAAGTTCATTTCCTTTGAATGTGCTGATGGGTACACAACTTCGCTGTCGCTGGAAGAACTTCTTGGAGATAACACCCTTCTAGCCTACAAACTTAATGGTAAATTTCTTGAAGAAGGCATCGGTGCTCCTTTGCGATTGGTAGTGCCAGATAAATACGCCTACAAGAGTGCCATGTGGATTACGAGGATAAAATTCACCTCAAAGAAGGAGACAGGCTACTGGGAACATCGAGGATACAGTGACACAGCAGACGTGTGGAAGAGCGATAGATTCTCACGATGATGTACGTTCACATAACTCTATTAAGGTTTTTCTACATTCACCTTTTACGGTCTAATATAGAATGTGGTTCGGGCTTGTTCTTCTGTGGATTCCTCAAAAACGTTTTTTCCATAGGGCTTTGGAACGCATTCGCGCGCGCAAGAATGCATTGGCATTGATCTTAAAGAAAGCTAGTCGGGTTTTGCGCCTTCAACAACCCTTCTTTTTTCTTATATGCTCAAGTATCTTGTTCTAAAAACTTGTCATTTTAGGGGAAATGACTACTCACACCATTAAGTAGCAAGCAAAAACCCGAAACTACAGTTGAATTCCCTCTATTATCTACTAATATATCATTGAGCGCAAGTATCTTGATTGAAAAAGTTTCCATTTTAGGTGAAATGGAAACTAGCATGGCTAGAAAAACGTTTGAGCATGAAGATAATCGTAAAATTCCTTCTATTATCTAACAATATATCATTTAGAGCTGTGCAGTAGATTCCTTTTATGTGTTGCGCGCGCGTTTTTTGTGTGTTTGCGATAAATTTTTAATCGCCTAGGTTAAACTGTTCATTTTCACCGATTCTCATTAGACACTACGCGAACGCTAGCGATTCAAGAGGACTCTCAAATTTCTTGTAAAAATCGGAAACGAATCCTTCGAGCTGGCGGGATAGAAATTTCTGAGTTTGTTGGACAAGGAATCCAGCAGTTTTTTGTCTGGTTTTCCTTTTAATATCTTTTTAGTCTCTTCTTCTGTGACGTCTTCAAGTCTTCCAGTTAGTTTAATGACTTCGCGATTTGCTGGGCAGTGCAATTGGCATTTCATACAACCCATTAGAGCATTATGTGCGTTCGGATCAATCCATTTTGGAAATTCACCTTCAATTTCATTGTACAAAGTAAGACATTTGCCAGCATCAATCACAAAATTTCTTCAGTTATGCACTTTGAAGGACACTGACTCATACAGATTTTACAGTCTTCACAGCCATCCATCATTCTTATCTCAGTCCAATTATTCACCTCAAACTGATGATCTGTAAAATAGGCGAATAGCTTGAGCAGACTTCCCATCCCTTCTACGTAACAGAGGTTGTTCCGTCCATATCTGCCAAGTCCACTTCTAACCGCCAACAGTTTTAAATGAACTTGCGTTGCCTTTTCGATTTTATGTCCAGATTCCTTTACTATTTCTTTTAACATAATATCACGTAGAATTTCCTCAGTTAATCCGCTAGCATAATATTGATGAGGCAGCATAACCTCATGTTTTGCACCATTCAAATGGAAGTTGATCAGCATTGGCTCAGTGAAAATTGCTAAAGCTATTAATGATCTAGCGTTGGGGAGACTTTCAGGAATCTCGAACTTCTTATCGCTCAAATAACTCCTATAGGTTTTATGATCGCTGAGCTTGCCTTCACGCTTCAATTTATCTATATCTTGTTGCAACTCATTTAGGTGACCAACAGACAGCGTTTTGTATTTGTAAACGAAATCTGTGGAATGAACGCTTGAGGAATTCATCTAATCTAGCCCGATTTCGAGAGTCTTAGGATCTCCTCACAAGATTTCTAAGCAATTATATTTAAGCTCTGGGTGCGCGCGCGCATTGAAGAGGTCCGTAGTGTTTGGCAGCGACAAGCATCGTGCGTGTATAATCTCTAACGAGAAGTAGCATGCGTTCTTTTCGATAACTGAAAATAGGCTCTTGGGGTTTTCGTTAGGAA
>Ga0224501_10000589_pt1 | contig 28868 bp, 35 predicted proteins | sample SF_Oct11_sed_USG_4_FD_169105 | JGI IMG/M metagenome (GOLD analysis project Ga0224501, IMG submission 169105) | Sediment microbial communities from San Francisco Bay, California, United States - SF_Oct11_sed_USGS_8_1 | ecosystem: Environmental > Aquatic > Marine > Sediment | place: USA... | reverse complement strand
CAACTCCAACACTGCCTCCAGCTCCCGAACCTCGACCTTCACCTCCACAACCCTCAGCCAAAATACATTGCGTCTACTGTGGAGCAGAAAACCAACCCGACGCTGTCTTTTGCCAAAAATGTGGAAATAAACTCGTAAAGCCTCCCCAGTCTACCGCGTGAAGACAAACAAGAGAAATAAAAGAATAGAGCCATATTCACGCGAACATATGGAATTGCCAAGGAAAATTCAAGAGAAAGGTAGTAATTTCATAAAAAACTTAAGGTTTAAATTTGGGCGTAGACGCGGTCGCTTGTGTATCTTCCGCTTTCCATCTCCTTTTCTATTTCACGCAAAAGCAAAACTCGCTTAAAAGTTGGCGGATGTGTCGAAAACCAAGTATTTATTTTTGACCAAGTTGATCTGGCTTCCTTCTCCATGGCGAGTTCTAACTCCCTTTCGTCTAGTACCCCGTCTCTGTCTAGGTCGTATTCTTGTCTCTTAGCCATTATAGTCTGAATTTCCTGTTTGGCTAGTGCAGGGTCGCCTATGTAGAAGGCTCTCGCTCCAGATATCGGTTTCTGTGAAAGCGACAATCCATAAGTGATTTTTGCAAGTGCGCTTTGCAGGTTTCTAGGAGAACCGGTTACGTAGGCTGAGTAGGCATCTGCGTAATGCTCTCGCAGTCTGCTGAGTTTCATCACGCACAGAAGCGAAATGATGTAGACTATGTATGAGATTACTCCAATTATGAATAATGCTGCTCTTATGCTTCCTCCTTTTTTCCTTGATGAAGAACTGGCAAATCTTGCTGCCGTCCACGTTCCCCGGGCGATCAAATAGGCAAGTAGCGGTAAAGCTGAAAGCAGGGTCATCACAATGTAATCTTTATGTCTTATGTGCCCCAGCTCATGACCTATTACTCCTTTCACTTCGTCCTTGTTCAGCTTTGTCAGTAATCCCGTATGAACCCCTAGAGTGGCGCCGCTTGCTGTTCTGCCGAAAACAAAAGCGTTTGGAGTATCATCCGGAACTATGGCCAGTCTCGGCATTGGTATTCCACTTCTGTCTGCCAACTCCTTTACGGTGGATTCAAGCCACGGGTTTTCTCCGGGTTTTAGATACTTTAGACGCGTTGAACTTCTAACGATGGCTGGTCCGATGAGATATTCAAAGAGAACAAAGAATACTGTACCGATCAAAGCGTAGATTAATGGGAAATTTACAATGAACATTATCGCTGCCAAGAACAGAGCGAATATGAAGGCTGCTAGAAATATGGAGGTTCCCATTGCAAGCTTCAAATTAGCTAGTCTAGCCAAGAGTCTCCCAGCCATATCGATATAACAAAATATTGAATTAAAGTTTTCTCAAGAAGGCTTTTAGGGAAATCAAAATGGTTGATTCACACACAAACCAAAAAGAAAGCGGTCAACACTCTTCTGTTAGGAGGCGAGTAAAGCTTGGATTTACGGTTGATAATAGTTCTAACGGAATTCATAAGCTTCCTCGTGGGATATTATGCCATGAAAGCCTACAAGGCTTTCTCAATTAAGGAGCTGTTATTGGTAGGAGGCGTAGCAAAAGTCCAATAAACCCTGCCTTCCTTTTCTGGTCCCTCAAGTTTTTAGTTTCTGATCGCTTTTCAATTAACCCGACAAATCTCTCCGGCAAAGGTAGGCAAGGCTTACTTAACCCTACTGAACGATGCTCTAGGTCTTCTCAGCCGTCTTATCTTCTTCTGGATTCTTCTACAAACAAGAAAGTTTTCGATGTTTCTCTTAATCTCTTTTAAACCACTTTCATGGGAGTGGTAAACGCTGAATTTTGGGTCAATAACTACTTTGAAGCCTCTAGCCACCATTTCCAAACCCCAGTCGTAATCTTCAAGTCCGTAACGTTTTGTTTGGGGAATCATTTTCGGTAAGTTCTCATCAAACGGATACTCTTTCCACAGAGTTTTCCTTATTATGCAATTAGTCGTTGCAAAACGATTCGTGTCCATGTTCAAAACAATTTTTTCAGCCAGATAATAAGCGACCATGCCTAGTCTTTTCGCATAATATACGTCTTGATGAGGATAGAAAAAGCCGGATACACACGCGACTTTTTCGTCCTTGAAGTGTTTAAGGCCGTCTTCAAGCCAGGAAAAGGAAATGGGTAGACTATGCGCATTCGTTATGCAAACAAACTCGTTTTCAGCTACGCAGATTCCAAGATTCGTGGAGTATGGATGCGAAAACTCATCGTCTGAAATAAGTGCCAACTTAATTTTAACCTCATATTTCTCAAGTTGATTCGCAAACATCGCTAGGCTTTTCTTTAAGACGTTCAAATTCTTTTTTGAAGAAAAATTGTCAACAACTATTATTTCCGATGGAAGAACGGATTGAAGAGAAAGCGTTTTGAATACTTTTTCAAAGTATTTTTCCTTATCCCTTGTCCTTACAACCACTGATATCTTCAACGTGCACACCAGAGAACCTTAAGGCTCTGACTGTCATCTGAAATAAGCATTGCCTTGTCAAAACTTTTGTGTTTTTCTCCGATTTTCCGCGTTTTGAGGACCGTGTCTCTCGTCGTAATTCTTTCTTGAAATCCTGGGTTCATAAGAGATGCTTATACAATTCAACAGTGCTCGTCTTAATGAAATCCCGGACCACCCTTTTCTTAAAAACCTCAAAACGAAATTTATGGTGCTCCGGCCGGGATTCGAACCCGGGTCGGTGGCTTTCTCCGAAGGCTAATAACACGAGAGGCCACTATACTTGACCGGACTATACTACCGGAGCCTTGATTAAAATGAGCCTTATTTTCAGATTTAAACCTATTCACTTCAACTTCTAGGTAAATAGTCTGACCAGGATGGTCAATGTTATTTTGATCACTTTGGTCAATCTGTCTCAACAACTTAAAAACGTGTTCTGGATCTTGCCTATGATACTTAAACAATGGTTTTCCATTCTTGAAACCAACATAATGTCTTGTACGATAATAGTTCTTACCAATATGTTGTAAATACCCTACAACTCCACAGACCTGACATACAATTCTCACAGTAATCACGCGCGCTAATATTCTGTCATCTTTGTGACATATTCTGTTGGAAAAACATTCATCTTAGATGTACTCCTCAGTCTTAGCCTAATATTTGTTTTTCAAGAAACATAGGACTTACGATTCTCTTCAATTTTCTTCAGTGCTTCATTTTGAGCTTCTAGAAGTATCGTTAACCTTTCAATGTTTTTCTTGGTATTTTCAATGACCTTAGTCTTTTCTGACTTCACAATTTTCTCGTTGATATTGTCTACGGAGATTCTGAGAACCTTTACTTTGAAAGCGAACATTTGAAGAATGTACAAGAGACTCAACTGGGAAGATAGCCTTTCCAAACGGTCGTACTCAAGCATTCTTCTCAACGATGCTTTGACTTTTTGTACCTCAGAAGATTCTTTCGATCTCAGTATTTTCTCATAAACTTCTGTCTGTCTAGAGACTGAATGTTTCGTTTCATCAAGAATTTTCTGTGTCTTTTTCGTAACCGTTTCCAGCTTCTCCAAAATTTCATCCAATTATTCCACCTTCTTAATGCTTTATGGGACAATATCCTATTTCAGTTTTAGAAATATTAAGTTTAGAGGAGTAAAGTATTATCTATTAAGACATAATACAGATCTGGTGGATTCGATGTAAGATGAAGACCACTCTGGAAACCTTACTTGAAATTCCCTGTTTCAAATGTTTGTTTTGGAACCCAATAAGAGAGAGTAGCTTACATTGCGATCCCAATAGATGTCAAGAGTTAACAGAATGGCTTCTCAAACAAGCAGAAAGTCAGGAAACTGAAAATAGGCAGTTAATACTTAACATGAGGACTGAGAGTGTGAAAAATCCTATCGCAAAGTAGATTTGCATGTGATTTCTTATAACAATCCAAGACTTATCTGCAATTCGTATCTGCAACACATGAAACAACATAATTGTGAAGTTTTCTTTCTCTGAAGTCTGTGAATGCTTGTGAATTCGATGTTGAGAAGAAAGGGATCAGAGTGATTGTTTCAGTTGTACTATGGTCTCTAATACGAATATTCGGATTTTAGAAATATACTTTCTACACGCTTGTTTCCACTCTGGAAACTTTGCTTTTAGACTACAAAAAAGATACCATTACTAGTAGGGGAGAGAGGGGAAGGTGTTTCAAGAAATCGCCTTAGGAGCAGTTAAGATGCTCATATTGCTTTTCTTGGTTATGATAGCCTATATTGTAGTTTGGGGTTGGATGCTCTTCAAGAGAAGATAGGCGAAAACGAGTAACATTGAAGAAGAAAAAAGATTCCTGCTCTGAACGGTACACTATTTTTTACGCTTTATTTGAGGCTTTAAAAGAGAAAGACAATGAGAAACGCTAAATCACTTCAAAATTGAGACAAAGAAAAAGAGAATTAGATTTTATGTTGAATGGCACGCGCCAGCCATGATTAAAATGCTGTTTTGTGGTTCAAATTTTTGATGTACAAAAAAAGGAATAATTGTGGAGAGAAACGGGGAAGCGTCTTTTAGTATTCTTCGCTTTCAGGTCCGCCTGGTGGTTTCCCTGGTTCTTTTGGTTTTGTTGATGCTATTACGTCGTCTATGCGCAGTATCATTGACGCTGATTCCGCGGCTGACTTCACTGCTTGTACCTTGACCACCAATGGTTCGACAACTCCGTTATTAAGCATGTTCTCAACTTTTCCTGTGAAGACGTTTACGCCCATGGTTTGACCGTCTTTTTTTTCATGAGCAGCCCTTAGTTCCACGATGATATCTATGGATTCTAGCCCAGCATTCTCAGCCAAGGCTTTAGGTACTATTTCGACGGCTTCAGCAAACGCTTCGATTGCCAATTGTTCTCTTCCACCAACTTTTGTGGCGTATTTCCGCAGTTCTCTCGCCATTTCAACCTCCACTGCGCCGCCGCCGACAACAATTTTGTTGTCTTCTATTACGTCCGAAACCACTGATAAGGCATCATGCATCGCTCTTTCAGCTTCGTCGACCATTCTTTCCAGTCCAGCGCGGATGAGGACCGCGACCGAGCGGGGGTCTTTGCATTTCTCAACGAAAATCATCTTGTCGTCGCCGATTTTGCGTTCTTCAACAAGACCTGCCATGCCTAAGTCTTCGGGTCTCAAGTCGTCCAAATCCGTAACTATTCTTCCACCAGTTGCCCTTGCAAGCTTCTCCATGTCTGACTGTTTCACTCTTCTGGCTGCGAGTATTCCATCCTTTGCTAGGAAGTGTTGTGCCATGTCGTCTAGGCCTTTCTGGCAGAAGACGACGCTTGCTCCTGCAGCCTTGACTTTTTTAACCATTTCTTTCAGCATTCGGGTTTCTTGGTCTAGGAAGGCTTTCATTTGTGTTGGGTCTCGTATTCTTATTTCGGCGCTGATTTCTGTTTTTTCGATTTCTAGTGGGCAGTCAAGCAACGCTATTTTCGCGTTTTCTATTTTCTTGGGCATGCCTGGGTGAACAGCTTCCTTGTCTATTATCACGCCTTGGACGAGTTCGGTTTCGAATAGGCTTTTTCCTTCTTTTTTTATGATTTGGATGTTGTCTATGTCTGCAACTCTTCTTTCTCCGCGCTTCTCAACGATTTGTTTTACGGCGTCTATTGCTATTTCTGCCAGGTGTTCTTTTACTAGACCTACGGCCTTGCTTGCCATTGATGTTAACGCAACTTTTTTGAGTGTTTCACGGTCTTCGATGTCTACTGGTATTGCAACTTTGTTTATGGTTTTCATCGCGTTTTGCACTGCTTTCCGATAACCACTCACGATTATCGTTGGGTGGATGTTCTGGTCTAGTAGATCTTCTGCTCTTTTTAGAAGTTCGCCTGCTAGCACAACAGCGGTTGTTGTTCCATCACCCACCATGTCGTCCTGTGTTTTTGCGACCTCAACCATCATCTTGGCTGCTGGATGTTCAGCTTCTATTTCATCTAGGATTGCTGCTCCATCGTTGGTTATCGTGATGTCTCCTAGGCTGTCTATGAGCATCTTGTCCATGCCGCGTGGTCCAAGCGTGGTCTTTAGAACCTCGCCTATTATGCGGGCTGCCATTATGTTGTTTCTTTGGGCTTCTTTTCCTCTGCTTCTTGTTGTGCCTTCTTTAAGAATTAAGACTGGTTGTCCCGACTGGGTTGTTGTTAGGTAAGCCATACATTAATCCTCCGTTTAAATCTAGTATATTAATTCTGAATAAGCAAAAAGGCACTAAAATATAAACTTTTACTTCAGTTCGATGCGGTTCGTCGGTGACTGGGCAGCTATCCGATGCTGTCTTATCTACAGGTTACCACAGACAGGACAGTCCATGTTTCTCTTAACTTCCACAGTCTCAAACACCATTTCCTCTCCGTTTGCAAACAACATCCGTCCGACAAGCGGCTTACCTATCCCGGTGATGATTTTAGCCGCTTCCATCGCTTGTAGCGAGGCAAGAAAGGCTGGAGTGGCGCCTAGCACTGGAATCTTTTCAACCTCAGGGGGGTCTTTCGGGAATATGCATCGCAAGCAGGGTCCTTTGCCCGGCATTATCGTGGTTATTTGTCCGTGTAGTGCAGAGACGCCTGCATGAATGAACGGTATGTTATGCGTTGCGCAGTACTCATTTATTATGAATCTCGTTTTCCAATTGTCTTGTCCATCGACAACCACGTCAACGTCTCCTATCACGTTGTATACGTTATCTTTTGTGATTTCTGCAACCACAGCCTCTATTTCTATTTCGGAGTTTAACGCCTCAAGCTTTTCTTTGGCTACATCTGCTTTGAACTTTCCAACATCTTTTTGCCAGCAAAGAGTCTGTCGGTTTAGATTGTCTAGTTTGAATTTCCCCTTGTCTACGAGAACCATCCTTCCTATGCCGACGGCAGTGAGGTAGATTGATGCTGGGCATCCCAATCCGCCGATGCCCACTACAGCAGCTTTTGCGGATTTCAGCTTTTTCTGTCCCTCTACTCCCCAACCGGAAATAAGCATCTGTCTCTCATACCGCTCCAACTCTGCTGATGATAAGCTCATTTAAACATCCTTCCATAAAACTAAGTCTACGTTAGCATACATAATAGTTTTTCATGTTAAAGGGCGTCAAAGGAGATAAGATGTTAGAATGGAATGTTGACCGGTATTCGGTCATGTATGTTTGACTTATCAAAAAGTGAGAAGGGAACTGGGGGCTTCCAATATCTGTCTATTCCCCACAGCAGTCTTTGTATTTTGTCCCGCTACCGCATGGACAGGGATCATCCGGTTGTGTTGCTTTCTTCTTTCCTCCACATCCACAAGACAACACCATTCGCCTCCTATTCAAAACTAGCAGATTTGCGAATATAAACATTTATTTTGTAATATAAGATATTTCTATTGAATGATTATGATTATAGCCTGAAACTAGGCTCGCGGCTACGGATTTGTCCTATTCTCCTCTGTCCTTTGTTGTTAGTTCGTTCCAATCAGTTGATTAACAATTCGGAATTTCACTCTTGGAAGCATTTCAGTTATGTTATATTCGGTCTTTGTCTATGGTGCGTTAAGGCGTCTTTTCTTTTGTAAGCCAGTCTGCCAATGTAATCCTATTTGTGTTGTAATATTTCTCGGCTGAAACGATTCCTCTTTTGGCTAACCTGAGAAGTATTCGATGTGTCTTCACTCGTGATAGACCAGTCTTCCAGCGAATATCCTTCTGTAACATAGTTCCCCCCTCAGCAGCCAAAGTGTCTATCACCTTTCTCTCATCCTCATTCAAAACTCGTAAAACTGAATCAATGGCAGACTCACCCTTCTCAACTGTCGGCACAGAAGAAGGCTTCACCTTAAGCTTATCTTCGCTGAGTTCTGGAAAAACGAGAGCGTATCCAAACACACTCACAGCAATAACAAGCGGGACAACAAACAAAACAAGCCAGAAAGACCGTGTAATCTCCCCGCCACCCATTCCGTGACCTCTTCCTTCAAAACCACCTTCCAATACAAAAAAAGACAAGCTAAGAACACTAACCATAAGCAAAATGGCCAGAATGAAAATCAAAGTTCTGGAACGCATGTTTCAGTCACAAAATCTAAGGGTGAAACACTCCTTATAAGCTGTTTCAATTTTTGAAACGTTTTGTTACACCTAACATCTAAACCACGCGGTAACCATGTTTTCTTGTAAGCAAAAGAATGGAGGTGGTAAATAATGAATGGTAAAATGATTATGGGAATAGCTTTAATCGTAGGCATTGTGTCTATCGTTTTCCTCGCTGCACCCATACAAGCCTATTTCAACGGAACTGGCGATGGCGATTTACTTCAAACACAGCAACGAGACAAATTGAGAACACAGGACTGTGACTGCCCCTGTGATTGTACCTGCACACAATGCCGTGAAAGGCAAAAATTCAATGAATGTGCCACAAACAGAATTTGCAACTGCACAATGAATTTAGAACAGCATAGATACAAAAACAGAGAGAGAGCAAGAAGCCTGGGACACTGATGATTTTACGCTAAACCAGTTTCGCCTTCCTTTTATTTTTTTTAAAAATCTTGGAACAAGAGTTCACCCAAACTGGCCGGATTTATGTTGCGACTAGAGGATTGGATTATCGATGTTTATGAAATAAATACTGTTCCCAGTTTTCCTTTTAGATTAAGACTTGGATGAAGTCCGCTATGTAGTGAGAGATTATGGCTCCTAGGATGGCGAGCAAAGCGTATTTTAGTCCTGTCTTGTATCGGTTTTCATGGCTTATTTTGCCTACGTAGCTTCCTAGAATAAACGCCATTATGGTTCCGATCATAAACGTGAGTGTTGCGGCGTAGTCCATGCCGAAACATGTGAATGGGGATAGTAGAACTAGTGTAGCGACGATTGTTGATGCGAATGAGAAGAGGCTGTTTGTAAATATCTCCCTTTCCGAATGTATTCTTGTTGTTGAACCTTGTTCTGTCGTTTGAATCTGCAATGCCCTCTCGGCTGATTGGGACATGAAGAACCCGATGGAATTTCCAAATGCGTTGGCAAAACCACCAATAATTCCTGTAATTATCACGAGTCGAGTGTCGGAAGTAGCCTCTGCAACCCCTATTATCAAGCCTAAACACATGATCAAACCATCTGCCAACCCGAAGGCGATTCCTTCCAAACGATAACTTTCCCCTGATCGATTTTCAGTCATCTTCCAACACTTTCTTTCAAATACTCCTGATGACTGAGCGATATATACATTATGTTCACAAAATTCCGAGAACTTAGCATGCACTAAAATGTAAAAGCTAACAAAATCATTTAAGCTGAGAAAACCTTCAACTTTCCGATCAGCGAAAAAGAAAAGGCAATGGGGTCTTTAGCCCATTTGCAACATCACAAGTTAAGCATCCTTTGATAGCCTTTTTAGTCATTTCTTTAGGTGGATAAGGGTAATGTTTGCCTTTATAAAAATAGATTCTACATCCACGCTTACATTCTTGTCTGACAAATTCGGTTGTCTCTTCTATGTGTTTAGCATTTTCTTCCCAAGGCAAACATCTACTTTTGCTAGCATCTTCTTGAATGTCTTTTCCGTCAATTCTTATGGTTGGTGAACCTACAAAGTTGTATTTTCTGGCTTTTTCCTCTTAATCAATCAAGATATCTTCAATATCGGCTTTTACTTCAAGTTCTTCCAAACTTTCTTTCTCTTTCATTGGGCTTCCGCTTTTCTTGCGTTTTAACTTTCCTTTTGTTTCTTGGAAACAGATGGCGCGTTCGTAGACCAAGCCTTACGAGAGACAGCATTAACGGAACTTCCATTAGAGGCCCTATCACTGTAGCCAAGGCAGCGCCTGAATTAAGACCATAGAGGGTTGTTGCAACTGCGATGGCGACTTCGAAGTGGCTGCTTGAACCGATGAGAGTGGTGTCTATTGACGTTGCGTAGTCCCAGTTTGACAGCCAAGATATTCCATATGTTATTGCAATCATTGTGGCATAAATGAGCAGATTTGGAACCGCAAGGTAAGCCACTAGAAGCGGATTGTTAAGGATAATTTCTCCTTGAAATGAGAACATGACGATTAGGGTAAGCAGTAACGCGATGATGGATATTTTGCGGACAAGTTCAAGATAACTGTAGTCGAACCACTCCTTACCTTTTCTGTCTATTAAGAGCTTTCTTGAAACTGCTCCTAAGGATACTGGAAGGGCTATGAAAATGATTACGCTCATGGCGATCAGATCCCATGGTACAGGTATGCCGCTTACGCCAAGGTAGAAGGCTGATTGAGGTGCATAAAGAATTAGCATCAGTAGCGCGTTGATTGCTGTGTTTACTAGTCCTTGGGCTAGGTCTCCTTTAGCGAGCATAATCCACCACATAACCATGGCTGTGCATGGGGACATGCCTAGAAGTATGACCCCGGCAATATACTGCGGGTTTCCTTGAAGGATCAGGTTCGCGTAGAGTGTCATTAAAGGTGGAGTAATGACCCAGTTCGCAATTATGGTGAAAAGCATAGGTTTTGGTTTTCTCACCGCCTTCTTAACATCACTGAGGGCTATGCCCACCACGGTGGGGTACATCATGAAAAACAAGCAGATGCCTATTGGAATAGATAATTGAGCAAACTTCAAGGAGTCCAAATATTGACCAAAGCTTGGAAGAAACCTTCCTATTAAGAGACCAACAACTATACAAATGGCGATCCACAAAGTAAGATATTTCTCGAAAACACCAAGTTTCGCTATCTTTTTCTGTGCCAACGTTGTCTTCTCCTGGTGAGCTTCTTGTTTACTTTACGATGAGGACGCTGAGCACGCGTGACGCGCTCTAAATAGACGTATGAGATACATATTCAGATATTTAAATTTATTGTTACCTTTATAGTGGGCCAGCGTTCTTTGGGCAGACTGTTTTCTTTCCTCCACATAGTGGTGCATGGTGACATATGGACGGGCTTAAAGGTTCTTGCAGAGAGGCCAAAAAATGAAGTTGTGCGTCTTATTTCGTTGTTCGTAATAAATTCCGTGTTATAGTTAGCTAGAGAATACCCACTTCATGCATGTTTTCAATCAGTTTCCGATCTGCGATGCTGTAGAAAACCCATTTTCCCTCTTTTCTGTCCTTCACCAATCCCGAGTTTTCTAGGATCCCCAAATGATGAGAAGCTGTAGGTTGAGTTAAGCCTAGCGCAACCATCACCTCACAAACGCACATCTCCCGAACTCCAAGAAGTCTTAAAATCCTTAAACGTGTCTTGTCAGCAAGGGCCTTGAAAAACCTGTGTTGCTTATCAGCAGCTTCAACATGTGCGACTTTATCGGCTAGTTGTTTTAATTCATCTGCATATTTTAAAGCGTCCTCTGCAGGGCAAATTCCAGATTTTATTAATCGATTAAGTCGTTTGCTCACTCTGGGTTTAGACATCATATTTCGACACCTAAAAGTTGCTTGAACATATTTAAATATGTTTCCAGCGCGTGTACGAGTTACTAAATTAACAAAACAAAATACATAAATATGTTATCCTCCATAGTGCTCTCACTAAACTCGAAGGAGTAAATACTATTGAGCGAAAAGGACAAAGGCACTTGCGCGTGTACTCAAAAACTCTTAGATGTTATAAGAGCGGCTAAGCCGAAAAAAGATTTGCTGAAAAAAGTTACATGCACTAAGTGTGGGAAAGTCTTCTGGACCAATATGGACAACAATCTTTGTTTCGATTGCAGAGAAAACTAGGCAGAGATATTCTATGGTGGAAAAAGAAAAGAAAATCGGGTTCATCTTATGTGTATGTACTGGAAAATGTCCCGGATTTTCTAAAATGGATATTTGGGACTTTATCAATATTATTCGAGCCGAATATCCAGTTGAATACGCATTTGTGCATCCAATGCTCTGTGACGAAGATGGAGACCGGTTTTTAGCAGAGTTTCTGAAGAAGGACAGAAAATACATGATCACTGGTTGCGCTCCAGTGATGCAGAAGAAACTATTTCGAGACGCTTTCAAAGCTGCTGGGCTTGATGTGAAGAAAGATTTGATTCCGCTAGATGTCAGAGACATGAAGACCGAAGACGCGCTTAAAGTGGTAAAGAAAGCCATAGAGGAGGCTGCGGAAACTGTCTGAAGAAACCTACATGGGTGTACCTCGCAGCAAGATACCATGGTATCCAAAAATAAACTACGACAAATGTAATTTATGCGACAGCGACCCTCAGTGCCTAAGGTTTTGCCCTCACAGAGTATATGCAGTAAAGGGCCAGCCAAAGAAATTGGTTGTTGAAAACCCAAACAACTGTGTCGTTTTTTGCCGTTCTTGTAAGAAAGTATGCGCACCCGATGCATTAGATTTTCGAGAAAAGAAGGAAGTCTTAGCCCTAATAAAGAAACTTAGGAATTATTAGAAGGTAGTCTTATGTTAAAGGATGGAAGGGTATTCGTAATTCCGTGCAGTGGAATTGGGAAGGCTTTGGGAACCGTTGGCAGAGCTGCCATGTATGAAGTTGTGGAAAAGCTTCGACCAAATGAGGCTACTACTATTTGTCTTCCTCTGTTAACGATTGGGGATGAAGCAGTTCTAAAACTTGCAAGAAACAACCCTTGCATATCTGTCGACGGTTGCCCTTTTCAATGTGCACGGAAGAACATAGAAGCTTCTAAAGGCAAGCTTGTAGCCAGCTTCATGGTCACCGACGTTTTGCGAGAAAACAAGGATCTGAAACCAAAAGCTGTCACCGAGTTGGATCCAAAAGGATTGAAACTTGCCAGCATTTTAGCCGAGAAACTTGCCACACAAATCGATGAAATAAACAACAACAATAGGTGAATGTGATTGGCCATAGTAAAAGACAAAGTAGGAGTAGTCTCCTGCAGCGGTGAAGACTTACCTGAAGGCACCATATCCCGCATCGCCACCCGCATTGTATTAGAAAAACTGAGACCAAACGATACGGTAACCATATGCCTTCCATTGTTTCTTGCGGGAAGCGAGGACGAAAGAGCCTTCGCAAGAGTGTTTCCAACGATTGCTATCGACGGTTGCGATAAAAGATGTGCAGAGGTTGGAACCAAGAAATACAGCGGCAAACCAGTTGCAACAATTGTTGTTTCAGAAATTATGCAAAAATACCCCTATCTAAAAGCGAAATCAAGAGGCAAACTCAGCGCCAAAGAAAAGGAACTTGCTCTTAAGGTGGCAGAGGAAATCGCAGCAAAAGTAGACGAAGTCTTGGAAAGAAAGAAAAGAGGCGACAGTAATTGAGTGAAGAACAAAAAGTTGCTATCATCGCATGCGCAGGAATGGACAAATCACTGGGTTCAGTGGCTCGTGCTTGCGCTTTCAAGGTAGTGGAAGAGTTGAGGTCAGAAGGTTCTGTCCTAGTCTGTATTCCCCCTCTTGTTGCTGGTGTCAAACCTCATTCTGAGTGGATTAAGGAATATCCGATTATTACGATTGATGGATGTTCTGAACGGTGTGCCACGAAAATCGTTGCAAGAATTGGAGGTAAAATAAGAGGAAGGGTGTTCATTCCGCAAAGTGTCCAAAAGCATGGGTTGAAACCGAAAGCGTCTGCAGATATTGGTCCTGAAGGAGAAGAACTTGCAGAGAAGATTGCTGATGAAACAGCTCTTTTGGTCGACAAGATTTTGAGGAAGTGAGTGCTTGAAAAACGAGGACTCTTATCAACTTAAGGTTCTGAAATGGACTTTTCGGGTACCAAAAGGTCTACTCTACAATGAAAATGATTGCTGGGCGAAAATAGAAGGGCACAAAGCACGAGTGGGAATTACAGATTTCCTCCAAAGCATGGCCACCGACATTATATTTGTTGAATTCAAGGATGTTGGCACAGAAATTGAACAACTGGACGAAGTGGCTTCATTCGAATCCACAAAAACTATACTTGACTTGATATCGCCTGTGAGTGGCGTCATAGTCGAGAGTAATGAGAAATTATCAGAAAGGCCTGAGCTTGTTAACCGAGACCCGTATGGAGAAGGATGGTTCGCCGTTTTGAAGCTCAAAGACTTTGAAAGCGACCGAGAAAATCTTCTGAATGCCCAAAAGTACTTTGAAGTATTGAAAAGAAAGGTCGAATTGGAAAAGGAGAAACTGGGAAAACAGAGGTAATTGAATGAATATGGCACGTTTTGAAGAAATGCGTGAGAAATATCAAGAGGCCAAGCGCGGAGAGAGCAATGTTAGTCTTCTATCACTGAAACTGGAAATCGAGTCGTATATAAGAAACTTGCGAGCAGCAGATGAAAAAAACGAAAATTTACTGGCTGAAGCCAAAGACATGCTGATTGATCTGATAAAGATCATTGAAGAGAGCCGTTGTCAACCGTTCAAACCCAAAAAACTTTAGCCGAAGCATGGTGAGGGAGGAGAATTGCCAAAGAAGAAGAAGAAAAGTTGGAAGGAAAGACAGCGTGAGAGACAGATAAGGCAACAGAGGACTCAAGAGGCTTATCGCGTACAGAGAGAAAAAGAAGCTGAAAGAAAGCCGAGACAATGGCCAAATGGTAAAATACTTGGGGCACTCTGCTTGATCGCCATAATATTTGTGTCCTATGGAGCGTGGCAATACACGCGTCCTTCAATATCAGAAGAACCACCACCAATCAACCCGACAAATCCGCTACAAACGCCATACGAATTTACTTTGAGAGACATAAATGGCACTCAATTATCGCTCAGCCGTTTCAGCGGAAGAGTCATCGTCATACACGTCATGGGAGTTGGTTGTCATGGACAGGTCTACCCAATCAACGACAACCAGCTTACACAATTAGAAACAGTTTGCAGTAGCTTCTGTGGGAAAGAACCTGTCACGTTCATAACAGTTGCTGTGGCCACTTGTGCAGACAGCGACCTTGCACAAATCCGCACCACGTATGACATTACTTGGTTGTTTGGAAACGATTATGACGACGGAAAGATGGACATAGCACAAAAATATGCAACACAAGGCGATGGAACAATAGTGCTAATAGACAAGACATTTCACATTTCAGACTCGTACAGCACAATCACCGCTTCAACATTATCGTCAAAGATTAACCAACTTTTAGGAGTTTGATCAAGAGGTGCTTGAAGAACTTTTAGGCTTATTCTTCTTGGGAATCGTAACTTTCCTTTCACCATGCTCCGTTGCTCTCATATCAGTCTACTTGACATACGCCGTGGGTATCAGCAAAAGCATACGCAAAGGCTTCATAATTGGCTGTAGTTTCACTATGGCTATGTGCTTAGTTTTCTTCTTTCTCGGATACGCCTTATCCTCTCTTATTCCCGTGGATCCAGCGAGCTACCGATTCTTCTATGGCATTGCAGGTCTTCTTCTCATATTCTTTGGAATTAACAACTTAGGCTTGTTCAAGAAAATTAACTTCACAAGTAGCGCCACCAGTTCTTTTACTGAACGAATCAATGCTTTGAAGCTAACTGCTTTGACGCGTTTTTCAAAATACAATTATGCAATGGGGTCATTTCTGTTCGGGATAGTCATCTCCCTAGCTTTAGGTCCATGCTCCCTTTCTTTGGTTTTGCCGGCCATACTGCTAACCATATTCAATACGCCGACACCTTATCACGGAGGCTTACTACTTTTCACTTTTGGTCTAGGTCACGCATTGCCAGTTATATTCTTAAGTGTTCTGTTGGCGACAGCACGAAAGGCTGTAAGCGAAAAAACTGCTGTAGCAGGCGAATGGCTGACAAAGATTTTTGGAGCAGCCTTTGTTGTAGTTGGCTTGGTCATGGCTGGTTATGTGTTGGGAGGTTGGTAAAAAGTGAAGAGAAATAAAGTGAAAGTCGAAGTCTTTGTGCCTTTAGGCTCCTGTGTCTGCAATTTCGCGCCACTTATGGAAAAAGTTGGAAGGGTAACATCAAAGTTTAAAGATTTGGTAGAAGTTCAAATGAGGTCAACTAAGTCATCAGAAGCGGCTAAATACGGAGTCCAAGATATGTGCGTAGTAATAGATGGAAAAATCAACCTTTCCTTAGATTTTGAGGAGAAAGAGCTTGAAGATGCCATTTTAAAAGTGGTCAAACACCCTAACCGCCATTCACCCCTAGATACTTAAATTTGCGTTGCTGATCTCCCATCCAAGATAATGACGTCATGCAACTTCAAAAATAAAATATCAGCGCGAAGATTAACCCTTAGTTCAGACTGAATTTAGGTTGCATCGATTAAACTCATGAAAATTTTTATGGCGCCACTGACGAAATTACTGCATTTTTCTTTGTGCACGTTCTCTTTTCTGAATCTTCTTACGCCCTCTATGGTGGAAAGATCGCATCCGCACAGTTCTTTACAAACGATGCTTCCAAACATTTTTTGAAACTGTTTGCAGAACTCTACTACGGGATTGTATGTTTTTGCTCTCAGTTCGTCCGGATCGTTCCTGCCATATTTCAAACCGAGGCCCATAACAGCGCCGCTCAATGCCCCACAAACGTATCCTTGCCTCGATATGCCACCGCCAAAACCGGTGGCAATTTTTGGTATAAGATCGCAATCAATCCCTAAAGCATCTTTAGCTATTGCCAAGAGCACACTCTCGGCGCAATTGTAACCGATCCTGAAATATGAAAGGGCACAATCGATTATTATGTTCACATGTTTCATGTGGAAAAACAAGTTGAATTAAAATTTAAGTATAGTGGACTCGGGCGCTAACATTTATTGGAGTTTCACATGATGAAGTGTTTCAGAATTTGCCTGCCTTTTCTCCTACCTTATAGTAGAATCCGTCCTCATCTACCCATTTAAACAATAAACCGTCCTTCCAGTTGTAGGCTTCACGAACATGAACAGCCAACACTTCACCCATAAACCAAACATGGTCACCTACTTCCACTTCTTTAACAACCTTACATTCAATACTAACTGGGCTTTCTTGAATAAGTGGAGCCTTCACCTCAACTCCTCTTGTGGAAGTAAGTTTTGCCAGTTCAAATTTGTCCACTTCCCGACCCGATTTCTCCCCACAAGCCCGCACAGCGTTCATAAGCTTCTCATCAACTACATTAACCACGTACTCTCCACATTGACGAACTAACTCAAAGGAGTATCTAGAAGGCGCCACACCAATACCTACTAACGTTGGCTTTCCGGAAAAGAAAGCAAACATCCCGACACTTATAATGTTCTTCTTTCCCTCATGCTCAACTGACACCAAATAAACAGGCCTGATAGGCAACTGCCTCAATCCATCACGAACAGTAACTTCATTCTTCATTCGTAACACACTCCTAAGGGTAAACAATTACGTTCTCATATATGAAATATGTTAGTTTCAATAATCTTAACGTGCTAACTCGTCTCACATTTGTCTTTCTATATAACAGCGTGCGCTGCGAGGTTGGGTGATGCTGGGTGCCCCAATCACCGCTGCTCACTACTGGCAACTTTTGCGGCTTTTAGTTTTTTCTGTCCCCCTATTCCCCGAACAGAAATCAGCATGTGTCTCTTATTTTGCTCCAGTTCAGGTTGTGGTAAGCTCATCTAGAACCTCTCTGTAGACTTAGTTTAGGATTTTGCTGCATAACAGTTTTTAGAGAGTTAAAACAAGCTTAATCTGTATGGAAGTTTAAGCGTCGTGGTCATCAGCCATGGAAGTTAGGATACGATACCTAAGTCATGAGATAGCCAAAAGTTTCGGCTCATCTGACAAAGTGGAAACCATCCACATTTCTGATGATTCTAAATATGGAGATGTATTGAGTAGGCTAAGGGAGAAGCTGAAGCATCATGGAGAAGTAGATGAAAGACTGCTGGACACTTTCGTTTTCATATGTGGAGGCAAGGCGCTTCTGAGCATAAAGGATGAAGCCTTAAATTCTGATTGTGAAGTCATGGTTGGGTATGCCGACACTGGCGGCTAAACTTGTTGGAGCGGTTTGACTGTTGAAGGTGTCTGTACGTTTCTTCGCGGCATTGCGGGAGTTAGTTGGGAAGAAAGTGGAATCCCTTGAGTTTCTAAACGGAGAAGAGGCCACGGTTGAAAGGGTGTTAAAGCGTTTGGTTGAGCTTTATGGAAAGGATTTCATCGAATACGTTTTTGACAGAGAAACCGGCGATATTCAAAGCTATTTGACGCTGCTTGTGAACGGTAGAAGCATAACTACGCTTGATGGATTGAGAACAAGGCTTACGGATGGTGACGTTTTGGCCATACTACCACCAGTTGGTGGCGGCTAACCACATACCTTTCGTATGTTGGAAGGCTTAGCGTTTAGAAGAGTTATATTCTAAAGTTTGTTAAGTTTTTATGGAGCTGCATTCATGGGGAAATGTTTGATTTGCGGCGAGAAAACCACGACTATTTCGGACAGTTTGGGTGTTTGTCTAAGGTGCATAAGGGAAAAGCCCGCGCAAGCTCTTGAGGTTACCAAGCGGGTGCATACAAAGAGCCGTGCCGTTTTTGGTCTGCCTCCAGAGCCGCCACGGGATGTTGATGGACTGCCTTGCGGGATTTGTGCCAATAATTGCATGATTGATGCTGGTAACAGTGGTTTTTGCGGGCTTGTTTGGAATGTTGGTGGGCGTCTGGTTCGTTTCGGCGGCACAGCCGAGAAAGGCGTTTTAGAGTGGTATTATGATGGTTTGCCAACCAACTGCGTTAGCTGGTGGTTTTGTCCCGGATGTACCGGAAGTAGCTATCCCAAATACGCCTATAAGCCAGAAGCCGAATACAGCTATTCCAATTTAGCGGTTTTTTACGGAGCCTGCAGTTACGATTGCGTTTACTGTCAGAACTGGCGTTATCGCAACTTGGCTGTTAAGCACAAGCCCGTTATGAGTGCCGAGGCTTTAGCAGGCAAAGTGGACAAACATGTTTCTTGCATCTGCTATTTCGGCGGAGACCCCTCACCTCAGATGCCGCATTCACTTGAGGTAAGCCGCATAGCCCTAGAGAAAGCCAAAGCTGAAAGACGCATCCTTCGAGTTTGCTGGGAGACCAATGGCTACATGAACAGGAAATTGGCTGAGAAAGCAACGGAATATGCTTTAGAAAGCGGGGGCAACATAAAATTCGACTTGAAAACATGGAGTGAAGAATTGAACATCGCATTGTGCGGAGTTTCAAATAGGCCTGCGCTTGAGAACTTCAAAATGATAGGAGAAAAATTCTACAAAAAGCGACCGGAGCTGCCGGTGCTTTCAGCCAGCACACTGATTGTTCCTGGATACATAGACGCTGAAGAGGTTAAGAACATCGCTAAATTCATAAGCGAAATGGACCCGAACATTCCATACACGCTATTAGCGTTTTATCCATGCTATGTCATGAACGATTTACCAACAACAAGCAAAAAGCAAGCGGTGAAATGCCTGAAAGCAGCGGAAAAACACTTAAAAACCACAAGAATAGGAAACATGCACCTACTTTCATAAATACAGAGCGCCAACAAATCCTAAAGCATCGAGTAATCTTTACGATTTAACCATTTAAGCAGATGGACGACTACGCTTACACTTCGCTGTATGTTACGGTTCCCTTTTCGGGAAATTGAGCCTAGATTCTCCAGTCTAGTAGTCTTTTTTGTCCTTCAATTTTCTTGATGTCGGTTATGTCTTGCGTCACTTCCATCGTTCCCAAATACTTTCCATTCTTGTCTCTCACTGCGAAATATCTGATGTGGATTAGACGGTTATTCATCTGAATCCAAAACTCTGCCACATCCTTTTTGCCTGTTTTGAAGGACTCAAGAATCTTATTTACTACGTGAACGCTTTTCTGTGGATGGCATAGTTGTACTTTTCTTCCAATAACCGCCTTTGTCCGAACGAAAATTCTTTTCCCAGCCTTGTTGAAGTATTTTACACGATCTTCTTTGCCAACAAATGATATGTCAACCGGAAGTGAATCTAAGACAGCCTCAACCTCCTCTTTCGAGAGAGCCCCTGTTTCAAGCTGCAACATTCTCTTCTTACTCTCAGTCATTTCACTCATCACCACAACTTATTTGATATTAACATTTAATAAAACATATCTACGCTTCTCTACAAGTTAAAAGCGGAGAATCAAAATGCGAACTTTGCTCAGTTAAAGTGGTCAGGTGTTTACAATGGGTTCTTTAGCAGAAGTTCTATACCTTTCTAGACATGACGTAGAGAAACTAAGCATCCGCATGAAAGAAGTCATTCAAGTCGTTGAAAAAGCCTTCCGCGAAAAAACAGAAGGACGAACTGAAGCACCACCCAAGCCCGGCATTCACCCACAAAAAGACGCCTTCATCCACGCCATGCCAGCTTATATACCTAAGATGAGATCGGCAGGTGTCAAGTGGGTGAGCGGGTTTCCAGAAACCCCCAGACGTGGCCTGCCATACATTTCAGGGCTACTCATCTTGAGCGACACTGAAACCGGTTTTCCAATCTGTGTTATGGACTGCACTTGGATAACGGCTAAAAGAACTGGAGCAGCGCCCGCTGTTGCGGCTAAACACCTGGCTAGACAAGACTCGAAGGTCTTAGGCGTTCTTGGGTGCGGTGTTCAGGGTAGAAGCAACCTTGAAGCCCTAACAGTAGTGTGCAAGAACTTGGAAGAGGTGAAAGCCTACGACATCAACGAGAGAAACCTACAGAAGTATGTTGAAGAGATGACTGCTGAACACGGACTGAAGGTTGTTCCCGTTGCCTCGCCTAAGAAGGCTGTTGTAAACTGTGACATAGTTGTTACAGCCGGCCCAATTTTGAAACATCCGCAGCCCGTAATTGAAGCGTCGTGGTTTAAGGACGGTGGCTTCGCTTGTTCACTGGATTTCGACTCATACTGGAAACCAGAGGCCATGCATTCCATGGATAAGTTTTGCACCGATGACCGCGAACAATTAGCATACTATAGGAAACTAGGATACTTTTCCAATATACCAGGTGTATACGCAGATTTGGGCGAAATTGTGAGCAGCAAGAAACCTGACCGTAAGTATCCTTATGAACGCATTATGTCAATGAATTTAGGGCTAGCCATAGAAGATATGGCGACCGCCATTCTTATCTATGAGGAAGCGAAGAAAACAGGAATTGGAAAAACGCTTCCCTTGTAGCTGAAAAGCAGAACCGTGAGAGACTTTCATGCTGCCCAGAATGGTATTTTCTTTCTCATCAGGTTTACGTATTCGTTTAGTGCCTCTTGCTCTTCCACAGTCAACCCATCCATAAACGTTGTCAGCAACGCCTTCGCATGATGTTCTGGCACCTTCACGTATAATATGTCTTTTTCGAAGATGTGTCTTCCAACCGTCGGCTTGTCTATGGATATTGCAACCTGCATCCCCTGTCCAGCCTCTGGCAAGGCTTTTCCCTTCTCTTGAATCTGCTGTACCTCACCTACTTCTTTGCCGTCTTCGCTTCTCAAAAGCACGTATTTCGGTTTTATCCTTCCAGCTAAGATTTCCACACCAACTATTGCTGGCCTTGCTCTTCGGAAAACATAGCCTTCCATAATGCGGATTTTCGCAGGCCTAACGAGTTTTTCGAATTCCTGCTCAAGTTCTGCCTCCCGCTGAGTCTTGAGCCGCAAAAGGTAGTCGTCTACCAGGCGATAAATTATGTTTTCACGAAAAATCTGCACATTCCTGTTGGCGGCTTCCTCTTCGGCGTCTGGCAGAACCTTAACGTTGAAGGCTAAAACCACACCGTACAAAGGCTCGTGCTCCTTCACAACCATAGCCTCTGTAACATCCCTTTTTGAAACATCCCCAACATCCGCCAATCGAATCGGCACATCATTCCCTTTCAAACTTTCAGCAATAGCCTCTAATGAACCCAGAGTGTCGGCCTTCAAAACAACCCCATCAACATCCGTCAAAATCTTGATCCTCTCAATCTCCTCAGAAACAAGCCTAGCATACTTCTCCGGTTCTTCACCATGCGGCACATCATACAAGGGTGCACCGGCCAATGCTCCCTCCAAGTCAGGAGCCGCGATTTTTACTCCAGCCGCAGCAGAAACAGACTCCACAGAAGAAAACCTGTCCCTTGGATCCCTAATCTCGTCCAAAGCCTTAGGAACCAAAATAGCCCGTATCCGCGTAATAATGGGCTTCTCCTTACCACCAACAACAATCAGATCATCCTTCCGCAAAACCCCATCATAGATTATAGTGTTAATCGTCAACCCTAAACCAGGCTCTTCCTTAACTTCTAAAACCGTACCCTTGGCCGGCCCCTCGGTCGTCTGTAAGCGCTTCTTCAAGTACTGCTGCGTCAAACCAACAAGAACCGCGAGAAGCTCAGTTATGCCCTCACCAGTTTTCGCACTCGTGGGCACAATCGCCACGGTCTTTGTAAAGTCCTTTATGCGGTCGAAACGGTCCGCCCTAAAACCCAAACGAGAAAAAACACCTATAACATCATATATCCTATTATCCAAATCCTGCCTGACATAGCGACCCTGCGTTCTATAAGTCTTCAAAAACGGCGTGTCCATGTAAGAATTCCAGCCTGGTATCCGGTCTATCTTGTTTGCAGCAACCAAAAAAGGTGTTTTACGAGCCTTTAAGATCTCTATGCACTCATAGGTTTGGGCCTCAAAACCACGTAAAACATCAATAACCAGTATCGCAACATCAGCGACGCTGCCACCCCTCCTACGCAAGTTCGTGAAAGCCTCATGCCCCGGCGTGTCAACGACAAGCAAACCCGGGATCTCAATTTCACCTCTAATCATGGAAAGCAAAGGACCACACAACTGCTTGAGCGTGTCAACAGGGAAAAAACTCGCACCAATGTGCTGCGTAATTCCCCCAACCTCACGAGCCTGAACGCTCGTCTTACGTATCTTATCCAAAAGCAGAGTCTTACCAGTATCAACATGACCGAGAACGCATACAATGGGTTGACGAATAGGCATCTTCTGCATCCCCTTTTTACAGGATTAAACAAGTCAGCCATTCAATGGTCCATTTCAAATTTAATAAACTATTACCTAATAAACACTCAGCTTTTTATTCATAATGTTTTTAAATGTCCAGCAAAACTTTGTTCCACAAGGTGAAAGGATTTGCCTTACTGTTGGAAATGCGGGGCAAAGTTGAAAGAAGGCGATGAATTCTGTCATGCTTGTGGTACTCCAGCTGCAAAAGTGGTCAAAGAGGAATTCTCTGTTTCAGCCGACAACCTTATTGAAAAAGTCAAGGAGTTGCTTCATGAAGGAAACGTGACTAGAATAATTGTCAAAGACGAAAAAGGAAAGGTTATGCTTGAAATACCTGCTACTGTGGGAGTTATCGGTGCTGTGCTGGCTCCTTGGCTTGCGGCTTTAGGCGTAATAGCTGCTTTAGCCACGAATTGCAGGATGGTTGTTGAAAGAAGAGAATAAGCCTATTCCAGTTCAAAACAACAAGATTTCTTCTCAAAATTAAAACGTTGCAAGAGTCCGCTGGCTTTTAAGGAGTTTTAAACACTATTCACCTTTTGCAATTATCAGAAATAATCCTAACACTAACAGTATAATGCTTAGAAATCCGAAAAATCCTGTAAAAGCACCCAAAGCTTTGCTGCTCGTGAACGTGTAATATGTGGCTAGGCCGCCGACAATCAGGAGTATTAAACCAAAGAATTTCTCGGCGACTGACAATCCGAAACCGCCTTCTTCACTCATATCTGATTCTTCCTTCTCAATGTGCTTTTACATAGAAAGATAAACGGTTATTTTAAATTTCTCATGTTCACTTTGTCTCTTCCAGCTTAGCAGGCAAGTATTCATCCACAATGTATGTTAAACCATACCTGCTGAAGGCTTCCTGTTCCGCCTTCTTCCTTATCTTCAGGAACATTTTGATCTCCCTCTGCCACAACGGATCCTTATAACGTGGATCTCTCTGCAATTCATAAAGCCTCTTTATGTCCACTTCATCTAACGGATCTGCGGGCAACTTATAATTCACAATATCCGTTGCCCATACACCGCTCCATTTGGCATCAGGCGTCGTCAACTCTCTCAAGTGTGCAGCGTTCGCAGAACCCGAAATCATCACCATGGCTATGTGCATTCCCCAAGGGTCGCCGTCCGTAAAGATGTAAGCTGGGACGTTTAGCTCCCTGTTAAGCCTCCTAACAAAGTGCCGCGTGGCCCTCGGCGCTTGTCCAGCCGTCAAAACAAGTATTGCATTAAACTTCTTATGTACGCCTTCCTCCACAAACCGGGTGAATAGACCGCCTTTCTCTATGGCTATGACCTTATCCGCCGTCGTTTTCACAAACTCAGCCGAAGTCAAAGCCGGTCCAATCATGACACCGTCCGGGTGAGAGGTCAAATTCAGTCTTTTCCCCTCGTATCCAGGCACTGTGTATTCTATCGTCAGATCGCCGAAGACCGCTGAACGTTCTTCTGGAAAGATGTTAAAGTCTTCCCTGGAGAATGCCAAAACCGTTTCCAGATCTGTTATGATGTTGTTTGATTCTTGCTGGTCTTTGAATTTCATCTCGTACGCTTGTGCGGAATAATAAACATCCCTTAAGGTTGATGTTTTACGCTGGGAAGTAAGTTCATGGGAAAAGAATGCGGTCCAAACAAGCTGTGTGAAAGGCCTTAGATGGCGTATGTTGCGGGCTTTTCTACGAACTTTTTTGTCTCCCAAAATGAACTGCCTTACTTGCGGGTCGTAATAGATGTTTTCTGTTGAGCGGCTGGGCATCTCTATTGAAGGAAAGTCTCCCTTATCAAGCTGCTCATAAATTTTAAGCCCAAGGCTTTCCAAACCTGATGAAACTTCTTTTCTTCTTTTCGTTATGATGCTTTTATGCTTTTTCGGTTTCAAAACTCTTCACACTCCACAAGAGCTTTTTTATATCTGGCGTTTTTTCCTTGCCGGCAAGTTGCGCCGAAAACTGGGCTATTTTTGGTAGGTATTTGCTGAAGATTCCAAGTCTTCTCTGCTCCCTATCCACATGCTCCCTCCTCGTCAGGAAACGCTGGAGTTGACGTGCAGCCCCTCGCAGTCCATTGGCTATCTCTCTCCCGACTTCCGGTCTGTCCGCGATGAATTCCTTTCCAACTGTTTTGTATGGAATCTTTGTGCTGCAAATATGCGTCGCTATTGCAACAGGCATGTCGGGAGTAACCTTGTACCTTCGCCAGTTAATAGAGTTTATCACTCTCACTGAGACATCGCTTGCTTCATCATATAGCAATGGAATTCTGTTGGCGAAACGATAAATTGGGAAGGTTCCTCTCTTTGGGATTTCTCCTCCGTAGGCAATTGCCACTTCAATTATGAAGGGATGACCAGCATAAGCGGATGGCCTACGCTGATGGACAACCACAAACTCCGGCTTCAACTCTTTCAACACGCCTGCCCTTAACAATTCTTCGCCCAAGGGTGACAAGCAACTTGCGTCTGGTGGCAAGAACTCCCTAAACTTTTTCAGCATACGCATTAACCTGACAATTTCATTGTGAGCAAGCTTCTTAGGGTTCTTGGAGGACCTTATATTGGCGAATTCCAAGAATTTTCGTGCAGTGATCTCTCCAACTCTATGGAAATGATTTCTAAGGAATTCCATCATGTTTCGATGGGGTGTCACTTGTATGAGGCGTTGGAGAAGCTCCACATCCACACCATAAGGATGCGGCAATGTTTCCTTCGGCGGGTCAGGCATCTCCATCGTAACTCTCGTAAACTTGTATAATCTGCCTTTAGGGTCAACAAAAGTTAGGTTTGCATAGGGGTTCACCATGGCTGTCTGTTTAAAGTATTCCAAGATTTTTGGCATAGCCCTGAAATAGTCGCCTTCAAGGTTGAACTCAACTATCGTTCCACGCCATCTTTCCTTGTTTATAAGCACTTTTCTATCAAGTATGAGCGGTCGATTTCTTCGGATGTCAATCATGAGTTTGTACATGTAGATTTTTGACACACCTGTGCTTGAAATTATGCAGGCAGGCTGGTGCGTTGTGATTTGTCCATACAAAATCGCCATTTTTCCGCCCAAGCCAAAGGTCCCTCTCTGCTGTTTCAGCTTGTATTTTGAGCCGAAGAGCACTTGGCCGAAGGCTGATGGTATGTGGCGTGGAGGAACTCCTATGCCGTTATCCTCAACCCTTAACTTGTAAATCTTTGTTTCGCTGCTGGCTTCTCCATCAAATGATAGCCTAACGTAAATGTCTGGTGGTGTTTTGAGGCTTTCAGCGGCATCCAACGAGTTCTCAACGAGTTCCCTTGTCGCTGCAAAAATAGCCCTAGACGGGTTCGTGAAGCCGGCTATGTCTCTGTTTCGATAGAAGAAGTCAGCAGCACTTATCTCTTCGAACGTTGTCTTAGCCACTTAAGCCTCCACCAGCGCCCTCTCTAACGCAAATCATTTTACGATATGCCCTGCTTACTCTTTAATTTAACTACGTTTTTCAGAGATTTTTGTCCATTTCCTAAAAGGATGGGGCAGCAACTCTCCAATAGTCTTTACTTTAACCGTTTCAAACAAAATTCTGCCCTTTTCAGTTTTTGCCATAACAATTTTAATTTTGGGGTTTTCCGTAAAATCGTAAATGTACTGTAAGCATGCTCCGCATGGTCTGGGTTCGCATTGGCTGTCTGCATCCTTGACTATGGCTATCTCCTCAATTTTCCGATTACCATGCAAAACAGCATGGTTGATCGCACATCTTTCAGCGCAGATGCCAAGTGCGGAAACCCAGCTTTCAACATTACAACCGCCATAGATTCTACCATCCTCCGCAAGCGCGGCGGCACCAACCTAAAACTCCAAAGCACACAAGCGTTTTCAATAGCTTTTAAAGCGCCTTCAGCAGTTTTTCCTCTTTTTCTCCAAATCTCACCATGACAATTCATTCCTATTTCATTTCAGCTGGCGTACGTAATAGTATTCTCCGATCCGCTTTTGAAACTTGTCAAGTTTCGAGTCTTCCTTGTTAACTCTAGGCCTTTTCGTATTTGGGTCTCTTCGAAAAGTCACTTCCATCTCTTTTAGGAAAGTGTTCATTCCATCTCTTAGGTCGGTCGGCAGGTTTGCCGTGCCCTTAACTCCGGGCTGTCCTGTGAAAACCATCATACGGTCGGCTATGAAGTCTTGGGCAACAACGTCATGCTCAACGACGAAGGCTGTGACGTTCCGTGTTTCGACAACTCTTCGGATGGCTCGTGACATGTTAAATCTTTCTTCAACATCCAGATAGGCGCTGGGTTCATCAAGAAGGTAAAGCTCAGCCTTTCGAGACAGGCACGCTGCAATGGCAACTTTTTGCAGTTCTCCTCCACTGAGTTCAGCTACATTTCGGTCTAAAAGCAGATGTATCCTTAGAGGTTGAAGAATCTCCGTCTTATGCCAGCTTGAAGCGAACTTCTTAGCAACGCTCATTAGAAGCTCTCTGACTGTTCCATCATACTCTGCTGAAATATATTGTGGCTTATAACTCACGTCCAACTCACCGAACTTCTTTCCGTCGTCGGTCTCTTCAATTCCCGCCAAGATCTTTACAAAGGTTGTCTTGCCTATGCCGTTAGGTCCCAGAATCCCGACAATCTCTCCTCTCTTTATCTCTCCAGAGTGAGCTACAAGTTTGAAACCCTCGTATGTTTTCTCTGTTTGCTCCCATTTCAGCAGTGTTTCGCCGACGCTGAAACTCACTGTGGGCGGCTTCTCATGGAATATTATGGCCTCTTTTCTAAATCGAATGTTCTCGTCTGGGATGTAACCTTGCAGGTAAATGTTAATGCCTGTTCTGACGCCGTGGACGTGGGAGACTATGCCGTAAACCCCTGGTTCTCCGTAGAAGATGCAGATTTGATCCGACAAGTAGTCTATTATTGCCAAGTCATGCTCGGCTACAATCACCGTTTTTTCGTCGTTTTTTAAGCTTCTTATGGCTCTGGCGACTTCGAGTCTCTGTTTCACGTCTAGATAGCTTGATGGTTCGTCGAAAAGGTACACGTCGGCTTCGCGGCATATGGCGGCGGCTACCGCCACACGCTGCAGCTCACCCCCGCTTAAAACATCAAGGCGGCGGTTCCAAAGCTGTTTTAGCTCAAGCTGTTCTGCAATTTTATCGAGTCTTCCCCGTTCATCAACTTTTTCTAGGAGTTCTCCCGCTTTTCCGAAGATAGCTTTTGAAATCTTATCAACGTACTGGGGTTTGTATGAAACCTTAAGTTCGCCCTCGCTCATCTTTTGGACGTAATCTTGAAGCGTTGACCCCCTGAAATGCCGTATCACCTCGTCCCAATCAGGTGGGTTTTCGTAGTTTCCAAGGTTTAACTTGACCTCGCCGGAAAATATTTTGAGGGTTGTAGTTTTTCCTATCCCGTTCTGTCCAAGCAAACCTGAAACGATGCCGGGTGAAGGTGTCGGAAGCCTATAAAGCTTGAAAGTGTTTTGTCCGAAACGATGACTGCACTCGGTTTCCAGCTCATCTGGGAGATTTACTATTGAAACGGCGTTAAATGGGCATTTCTTTATACAGATTCCGCATCCTGAACAAAGAGATTCTACAATCACTGCCTTGCCGCCTTCGAAGCGTATTGCTTCCTTGCGGCTTCGCACCATTGGGCAGAAACGATAGCATACTCTGTTGCAGCGTTTCGGTTTACATTTATCTGCGTCTAACACTGCTACTCTTGTCATGGTTAATCCAGCAACCGGGATGGTCATAACTTAGTAGGTTATAAACATAAGCCTAAAATCAAGATAAAAGATTGCTAAATAGCTCGCGCGCGCTAAAAGGTGAGAGTAGAAATAAAGGTTCTTAGCAGAGTTTTTTGATTTTTTCGATTTCGGTTCCTATTTCTTTCCATGATGCCATTCTTTTAATAATTGGTTTTCCGTTTATGCATGTTCCTCTGGACAAACCGAATTCTTCGATTGTTCTTCTGTCATCAGTCTTGACAATGTTAACAGTAACTCCCGGA
>Ga0224501_10000588_pt1 | contig 28876 bp, 26 predicted proteins | sample SF_Oct11_sed_USG_4_FD_169105 | JGI IMG/M metagenome (GOLD analysis project Ga0224501, IMG submission 169105) | Sediment microbial communities from San Francisco Bay, California, United States - SF_Oct11_sed_USGS_8_1 | ecosystem: Environmental > Aquatic > Marine > Sediment | place: USA... | reverse complement strand
GGGCTTCGACGAGAAGATCGATGTCATAGACCTCATCATCGGCGTCCTCCGGGAACACGAGAAGAAGCTTGATGAGCTCGTCTCCCGACTGGAGGAAGTCCAGATCTCCGGAGCCCCAGTTATAGACGAAGAGGAGCAAGAGCCGAGGAAACGAGCATTCTCTCAGAGAGCAGCATCCGCCGACCTGAAGAGGTGGGCCGATTTCACGGAGCGATGCGGAGGCGCGAGGCTCGTTGCCTTTGACATCGAGGGGAGCATTTTCAAAGTGTCAGCCTTGGTTGGTGGCCTCCTCTATACCTACATCGAGGAAATCCCGAACATCGAGATCCTGTATCGAGAAGTTGAGGGCAGGGCCCACATAGAGAGCATCGATATCGACGACATTAAGCATCTGCCCTCAGCCCTCAGGGGGAGGCTAGACTGCGGTTTGGAGCTTGACAGGAAAGACGTGGAAGTAGAAACGTTAGACAGGGGAAAGGTACAAAAAGTCTTCTACAGCATCGATCCGGTCGTTGCCCGGAGCTGGCTCGCTTACCAACTTGGAATCGAAGAGGAAAACATATTCCAGGGAGCACTCGAAACCTGAGCTGTTTTAACTGAAATACTTCATTATAGACTGATATCTACCACTGGATCTTGGCGATCTCCTCAAGCTCGATGAGATGTTTAGCTCGGTTGAAGTAGCTGATTACGTTCTCTCCCCTCTGTGTTATGTTATAGAGGGTATTGGTCCTCTTGTCTCTGCTGTTCGAAGCGTCAATCTCCTCCACGAGGCCCTGAGACACCATGGAGTTCAGGATGCGCTGGAGAGGCTTCCAAGAGAGGTTCGACTCGTACATGATCCTAGTTGGCTTGGCCGTCCCACTCTTGATTGCCCACAAAACGTTTAGGTATATCTCTAATTTAGATCTCCGACCAGTCACGGGACGGCGCCAAACCTCATTTCTGATAGAAATTTTATTTAAAGATTATGAATTATCCAACCAACTTAAACTAAACTTCAATCATATGTTAAAAACTCTTTATATATATAATATTTTTAGTAAGTTTAATATGATGAAAGATGCGTGTTTAAATTTGCGCGCACGAATTTTCGAAAGTATAAAATTAATAATAAAAAAAATTTTTTTTTTATTATAATCACATGAATTACTGATTAAAATTGGCGTTAAATTTATATATTTGTAATCAATATATTAATTTTTGCAATTAAAAAAAGCATGAGCCAAGATGCATTCGTTAAGAAGCTATACAAGTTTCTTCTTTATGCCAACATTAGGAGATTCTAGGTTTAAAAATATTATATGGACTGCATGGTTTTCAGTTTTCGGTATTGTTGTTATGAACCATGGAATTCCATCATTTATTACCGCTTTGAAGATTACGGGTCTCTCTTCATCTATCGCTATTTTTGTCTATTTATTAAATGATGCTATGGATTCGGAATTCGATAAATTAAATATTACGAAAGCGAATCGCCCGATCCCTTCTGGCATAGCAACTAAATATCATGCCCTTCAATTAAGCCTCTTAGGTGGGATCATTGGAATCTCAATAGCAATTACCATCAATACGTTGGTCCTTTTGTTTACTTTAATATACATGGTTTTAGGATTTGCGTATTCAGTTCCCCCTATACAATTGAAGAGACGATTCTTAATGAAGGATATAACAATAGCATTGGCTCTTTTCTTAGCCATAGCGATTGGAGCACTTTCTTCTGGGTATATCGCCCCCTCCATAATATATGTAAGTACTTATTTCATCATTATATCAATGACGGTTTCACCTACTTTTTATGAGGCCCTAGACGAGAAAGAAGACAGACTTTATGGATGTAAGACCATATCGCTTTTACTTAAACAAAGTAGGCGACTAGAATTAGCTACCCTTGGATTGTTGGCAATGATGGTTACCACGCCGCTAACATACAGAAATTTTGGTTTTAACATGATATTTCCAATCCTAGTTTGCCTATCCTGCCTCCTTTTTTTGAGATACGTCTTCCCATTAACACTTACCCGGGATAATTTGACACAAAAAGAAATGAGTAAGGGTAGCAAATACATGCAAATTTTCGCATTAATAGTTCAGTTTGCGATCTTATTTGGGTCTTTAAATATTTTATAAAATACTATATTCCTGACCTTTTTCCCACAAATCTTGAAACATATTACCCATTTTCTTACTTACTACCTCATTCTTGAATGAGAAAGCAAGATGAAACATATCCTTAATCTGCTGACCTTCATCAAATGCTTGATGAGGAATTTCTATTATTGTGGATTTGTTGTCTATGACAGTAAAACTATAGACTAATCTGGGAGTCTGCCTTAGAATAGTTGTGAGCTCGCTACTTAACACGACAAAGGCCTTAAGTGTTGTGGGCGACAACATCATTCGTAAACCAGATAAACTATCTTTCAAACCTTTTTTCTCAGCTAAAAACTGCATTTTTACCCCACGTTCCCTAGCCTTCAAAATAGCGTCGACGACCCTAACATCCGTATATTTTGAAGCAAAAAGTATTGATTCTTCACTCTCTTCTATGAGACTGAAAATTTCACCGACAAGACTTTCATAAGACTCTATCATTTTTATGTTACCTGATTTATCTAAAAAAGGTAAATCTATCGAAAGGGCTTTAGCTAATTGTCTTGATTTATCCTTTGATATTTTTCCAGATTTCTGTATTGAATGAATAACTTCAAGTTTATCTTTATTTAAAAGGAGTTTTTCCATTGATATTCCGATATCACACATTATCTCCCCAAGAGCTGTGTGCCTATAATTTCCATCTACCTTATCTATTAGATAATTATCAATTAGATCCTTAAGCCTTGTGTAGAATCTTTTCTGAGTAAGCCCAAGGGTCCTAATGGCATCTTTGGAGCTGTTTATCCCATCTTTCGCGTATAAGAATATAGCCAGAGCGTCCTCGTTACCAAGGGCATTGAGGATCTTCGCCATGTTAGAGAACGCATCCATTGAAACATCTAAAGGAAAATTTGGTATCTGTTCTGATTTGGTGTCGGTAGGCATTCAGAGATCCTCTAATATGGCCGAAAAGTACTAACTGAACAGATCATAAAAAGAAAATGAACTTTTATAAGATATCCTAAATATCGAAATACGACTCTGCCAATGTATTAGTTTCAATATTTTATATTTAATAGAATTAAAATATAATCTTTTCATATATCTTTTATTAGAGTTATTTTTAAATGATATGTTAGTTGTGTGGTTCAACTAATATGTGTATTTTAAATAGAGACGCATCGTCATCGATACTTAAACGGTTCGTTGGGAAAAAGGTAAAATAAGGCGAAGTTCATAAATGCAAAGCCCCTTCATTCGAAGGGCGACCCGGAGATTTGACGGATGTCGTTGAGGGACCCATTCAAGCTGGAGCTGGCCCGCAAGCACCTGATAGACAAGACTGTCTGCAGGGACTGCGGCGCCACAAATCCCCCGAAGGCCACCAAGTGCCGCAAGTGCAGGAGCAAGAACCTCAGGCCAAAGAGGATGAAAGGGCGCGGCCGCTAATCAATACTCCGCAAAAGTACCCCGTATCCCTCTATTCTGGTGACTCCCGAGCCTCGCAGGGTGGCCCACATCGAAGCCTGGTTACTCGTGACAACTGGAATCCCGAGCTCGCTCTCAATTCCCTCTATAAGGCCGATCGTCGGCAGGTTTGTACAGCTTATTAAGACCACATTGGCGCCCTTGGCGATCGCCCTCACCAGCGCCTTGATGGCTGAACCCTCAGTTCTGCCAATGTCTAGGTTCCTGACCAGCCCCAGCCCCTTTATGGCGACAACCTCCACTCCGTTGGCCTCCAGGAAGGACCGTTCTAGGTCGTTCAGGTCGTCCGTGTAAGGGGTGGCGACGGCGACGTATCCTCCTCCGAGGGACTTTATAGCGTCGACCACGGCTCGGCCCGTCGAGATCGCCGCCGTGCCCGTCCCCTCGCTGATGCCCTCGACGAGCCTCTCCTCCCACTCGACGCCCCCGACGAGAGAGCCGGTTGTGCAGCCGTAGACGATGACGTCAACCCCCGCGGTCGCGAGGAGGCGGGCCGCCCTGCCGGCCTCCTCCGCCATCTCTATCAGCTTCCCGGGCGTCACCTCTTCGAGCCTCATCCGGGCCGCGTGAACAGAGACGCCGCCCGGGGCCATCCCGTTGAACTCCGGCTCCATGGTCGTGTTACTCGAGGGCACGAGCAGCCCTATCCTGAGCCTTCGACCGTAACTCAAGGGATATCAACCGAGATAGCAGTACGAGCCCCGAGGTTAAATGGGTTGGGGAAAAGGATTTTATCCTATCCGGGCTAGGTATGGGTGCGGTTGGGCCGGTCGTTCAGCTTGGTTAGGACACTGCGTTCACACCGCAGAGGTCGCCGGTTCAAATCCGGCCCGGCCCACTCCCGTATTTTGCTAATCGACCCCCAGCCCTTTTGATGTGCCACTGCGATCCTTTCAAGGAGCTTCCCAGTCAAACTACCCAGTTGGATTTGCCATTACCTATTAACCTTTAAAGAAAAACAGGAAGTAGAGAGTGGCGTGGACATTGTCGGGTTTTGATTTGCTCATCAAAAACGGGACCCTGATCGACAGCACCGGCAAGGAGAGGTTCAGAGCCGACATAGGAGTAACGGACGGCAGAATCGAAGACATAGGCGAACTGGGCGTTGAGGCTGGTGAGATGGTGATAGACGCGGAGGGGCTTTTCGTGTCCCCCGGCTTCATCGACAACCACGCCCACTCTGACTGGACCGTGCTCGTCCACCCCACGGGCGACAGCAAGGTGATGCAGGGCGTCACCACGGAGCTCAGCGGGCTCTGCGGGTACGCGGCTGCCCCTATCGACAGGGACGAGTGGTGGAAGCTCCTGTACGTGAGGATGACCGTCGGCTGGTCGATGCACTACGCTGCCGCCGCCTACAACTCGTGGCCGCTGCCCTACGGGAGGCGGATCGAGGTCGACTGGTCGACGATGGCTGAGTACCTCGACAGGGTGGAGAAGACGGGCGTGGGCCTCAACTACGCCATGCTCTTCGGCCACGGCGCCGTAAGATACTACGAGATGGGACTGGAGGCGCGGGCTGCTGAAGAGGACGAGCTGAGCAGGATGAAGGCCATGGCGGAGCAGGCCATGGTGGATGGCGCTTTCGGCTTGTCCGCTGGCCTCTCCGGCTGCCCCGGGTGCTGGGCGGACACTGACGAGCTCGTTGAGCTGTGCGGCGTCGTGAAGGATTACGACGGCGTCTATATGCCCCACATGAGGAGCTCCGCCCTCAGGAGCTCCGTCGAGGAGAACATAGAGATCGCGGAGAGGACCGGCGTCCGGACGTGTATGTCCCATGCACGCCTGACACCTGAGACCAGGAGGCTCGTGGAAGAGGCGAGGTCCAGAGGCGTCGACATAGCCTTCGACATCTATCCCTACCCCGGCTCCATCGCTGGGAACATAGTATACATGCTGCCCCATTGGCTCTCGAGGCGCCGCGAGGAGGGGTTCGACTGGGTCATAGAGCAGCTGCGGGACCCGAGGGTCAGGGAAAAGTTCGTCGAGAAGGACTATCCCGAGTGGCGCATCCGACAGGTCTCGGTCCCGGGGAAGCCGCCCCACAGAATAGAGCCGGGCCAAAGCCTTGAGCCCGAATGGTCGGGCATGCAGCTGCAGATGGTCTGGACCGCGGAAAACCAGAAGTACGTCGGAATGACCTTCGACGAGATCGCGGAGGAGAGGGGCGTGGACCCGTGGACCGCCTGGTTCGACATGGAGGTGGAGGAGAAAGGCTACCTCAGGTGGCTCAACTTCCGAGGCGCATCCTACGAGGATATGTACAACCCAGCCTTCGAGGAACAGCTGAAGACCCCCTACGTCTGTATCGAATCAGACGCTCCGATAGAGTCCCCGAGGGGAGTCACGATCTCATCGGTCGACCCGAGGTCCTACGGCACGTTCCCCCTGGTGCTCGGGGAGTACGTCAGGAAAAGGAAGGTCCTCTCGTGGGAGGACGCCCTCATGAAGATGACGTCCAACCCCGCGAGGTCAATGGGCCTCAGGGACCGGGGCCTCCTGAGGAAAGGGTACTGGGCGGACATCGTCGTGTTCAACCCGGAGAAGATCGTCCACCGGGCGAACTTCAAGAACTGCCTGGAGCTGTCACAGGGCATCAACTACGACGTTTACCCAGCGGGCATCGACTACACAATTGTGAACGGCGTGGTTGTGGTCGAGAAAGGGAGGCTGACCGGAGCCAGGCCCGGGCATGTTCTGAGACATAAGCCTGAATAACCTGCTCCAGTTTTTTTCTAGAAAAATTAAATCTTTTATAACACTAGTTTAGATCACATAACTGGAGAAAGAAAAAATGGCTAAACTAAGGACATTTCTGAGCGCTCTGTTGATCGCGTTCCTGGGTGCGTCTGTTATCGCTCCGTTGTACTCGTCATGCCTTGTAGTTCCTGTAGCGAATGCGGAGACGGATGAACTCTCGTTTGATATGTGGACCCTTGACTGGGACACCATCTCCGTGGACGCCGGTGATGTGATTGAGCAGATGCTCAGGCAGATCGGTATCAGGTTGAAGGCCATACCCTTGGACGACTCCGTGTTTTACCAGGACCTGGAGACGGAGCACACCTACGAGGTATACGAGATGAGCCTGGGGTTCGCCCCGTATCCGGGGCACTTGAGGGGTAGGCTACACTCGGAGGAGGTCATGGACTATGGAGGCAACGACCCTGGTTACGTCAACCCTGAGTATGACGCCCTCATCGACCAAGCGGACAAGGAGCTGGATCCCGAGAGGAGGAAGGAACTCCTGTGGCAGGCTCAAATGATAATCGCCGAGGACCTGCCCTACATCCCGCTGTTCACATCTGACGACGTCCACGCCATCAGGAAGGAGTGGAAGGGCTACCATTGCATGCCCGGGGGCATATTCAACTGGTACAATCGAATGACCCTGATAGATCTGTACCATGAGGATCAGGAGTACGGTGCCGACTTCATCATGGCCTATCCATCGTACATCAGGCGCTACAATCCAATAATGGGGACCGACGGCAGGTCGGCACTGGTAGTAGCCTTGGTCTATGACGATCTGGTCGCTTTCGACGAGGACATGAACCTTATACCGTGGCTGGCGACCGACTGGACGGTCTCAACTGATGGCCTCACCTTAACCTTCAACATCAGACAAAACGCCAAGTGGCACGACGGTATGCCCCTGACGGCTGAGGACGTCAAGTTCACAATCGACTTCTACAAGGAGCAGGAAGCCCCATACGACCTCGACTTGATGAATCGCATAGAGTCCATCGAGACGGACGGCGACTACACGGTCATAGTTCACATGACAGAACCCTACGCCTGGGCTGTTCACGCGTTCGAAGACGTCCCCATTATGCCGAAGCACATCTGGGAGGACAAGACATGGGATTGGCCGGTGCACCCCGACACGATGCCCATCGGGTCCGGGCCTTTCAAGTGGGACTCCTATCTGGATGGCGAATGGATCAAGCTCGTGGCCAACCCCGACTTCTGGATGGAGGGTAAGCCCCAGCTGGGGTCCTTCACGATAAGGGTCATCTCGGAGTCCTCTGCACGCTTCCTGGCCATAACCACCGGCGAAGTCCACTCGGAGCGTTACGAACTGGACACCGGATTTATAGAAGCGGCTGACGCCAATCCGAATCTTGCACCCTTGGAGGACACGTGGTGCGTCGGCATGTGGGACTACATACTCAGCTTCAACCAGGGAGGGCACGGAACCGTTTCTTACCCAGCGCTCAAGGACCCAGTCGTGAAGAAGGCGATCGCCTACGCAATCGACAAGCAAAGACTGGTCGACATCGCGAGGCTCGGGTACGGAACAGCAACGGATGACTACATCCCACCGGCGTTCTTCGGGTCAGCTTATGATGACCCTGACGCCGTGAGATACGAGTACAACGTGTTTCTGGCAAACCAGCTGCTTGACACCGCCGGCTACCTGGACATAGATGCCGACGGAATAAGGGAGATGCCTGCTCCCGCTCCTGACAGCGACGGTGACGGCATCCCCGACAACCTCGATGCGTGTCCCAACGTGCCAGGTCTCCCAGAGTACGGCGGCTGCCCAGGTGAAGTTGAGACCCTTGAGGAATTGGAGGCAAGGATCGACGAACTATCGGTCAGCGTATCGGACGCCAACAGCAATGTAGCAGAACTGACCTCAGAGGTTCAGGCCCTCCAATCCCAGCTGACCAACTCCCTCAACATGTCATACGGGCTGGCAGTGGTCGCCATCATCATCGCAATCGTCGCCGTATACTATGCCATGAGAAAATAGGAACTCCTTTCCCCCCCTTCTTTTTTCCCAAAAGCTTTTGTTACTTCACTCATGAAACATAATCTAGAACGTATGAGGATCTATGAAACATGGGCCTCAAGGAGTACATAGGGAGGAGAACCCTCCAAGGGATCACGACGATCCTGCTGGCCATAGTGTTGAACTTCATCATCTTCAGGATAATGCCAGGCGACCCGACGCGTGTCCTCGTGGGCGATCCCCGGGTTGAGACCGAGACGAGGCTGGCCCTCATTGAGAAGTTTGGATTGGAGAGGCCCCTTCTTGAGCAGTTCTTCCTCTACTTTTACAACCTCTTCAGTGGGGAGCTCGGCGTCTCCTTCACACAGATAGGGAGGCCGGTGACAGAGATAATTCTCGGCAGGAAGATGGTCAACACACTGGTGCTCATGGGCTCGTCGATGTCAATCGCATTCCTTCTGGGCATCGTGTTTGGGGTCATAGCCGCCTGGAAACGGGGCACGAAAGCCGACATATCCTTCATTATCTTCTCGCTAGCTACTTACTCGATGCCCGTCTTCTGGTTCGGCATGATACTGCTGCTCTCATTCAGCGTTTACTTCAATGTCTTCCCCATTGCAGGCACAATCACCCCGGGCGTCACGCACCCCAACTTCCTGTCATATGCTTCAGACTACCTGCATCACCTCATGGCCCCCATGATAACGCTGGCGGTCTCCTTCTTCGGCGGATATTTCCTCTTCATGAGGGACACCATCCTCGACGTGTTCACCGAGGACTACATGCTCACCGCCAGGGCCAAGGGCCTCTCCGACAGGAAGGTCCTCTTCAAGCACGCCATGAGGAACGCCCTCCTGCCCATGGTGTCCCTAATGGGAGTGCACGTAACATTCCTCATCAGCGGAGCCACGATGACCGAGACAGTCTTCTCGTGGGACGGGCTCGGCAGGCTGATATACGACTCAGTGCGGATGGCCGACTACCCTGTCCTCCAAGGGATATTCCTCATCATGTCCATCCTCGTTGTTGTGGCCAGCATCCTCGCCGACATAACGAACGCGATCCTGGATCCCAGGATAAGGGAGGCGGTGGACTAGGATGACGCAGAGTTCCCAGTCGGCGAGAGGCTCCCTCCTGAAAGAGAGGTTGGATGTCCAGGCGAGGAGGTTGACGGACTTCTGGAATTTCTACAAGGGGAGCTGGATAGGGATGTTGGGCCTGTTTATAGTCATTGGATTCGTAATCATGGCGGTCGTCGCCCCGTTGATCACCCCATACGACCCGAGGGCCCTGGTAGGCGGGCCCTTCCAGCCCCCGAATGGGGAACACCCGCTCGGAACGGATCAGGTCGGCCGAGACATCTACAGCCAGCTGATCTGGGGGAGCAGGGTCTCCCTGATGGTCGGTCTGCTCGCCAGCGCCTTCGGTGTCGCGATAGGGACGATCATAGGGCTGGTATCTGGGTACTTCCGCGGGCTCCCTGACTCGATCCTCATGAGGATAACTGACCTCTTCATCACATTGCCGGGTCTCCCCCTGATGCTGATCTTGGCGGCCTTACTCGGGAGGAGCATGTGGAACATCATATTAGTCATCGCCGTAACGGGGTGGACAGGTACGGCGAGGATGGTCCGGTCCCAGACTCTGTCAATCAAAGAGAGGCCGTACGTCGAGGCTGCGAGGTCTGTTGGTGCCAGGGACAGCCACATAATAACGCGCCACATCCTCCCCAACGTGTTCCCCTTGGTCTTCGCCAACGCTATTGTGGGCATTGTCGACGCCATACTCGCAGAGTCCGGGCTGAGCTTCCTCGGGCTGGGCGACCCCACAAAGCCAAGCTGGGGGCAGCTGCTCCGATACGCTAACGAGGCGGGGGCCCTCGCCACAGGGAGGTGGTGGTTCATCATCCCTCCGGGCCTCTGCATCATGCTAGTGGCCATCGGGTTCGCCTTTTCCAGCTACAGCCTGGACCAGATACTGAACCCAAGGCTCAGGAAGAGGAGGTGGTAGCCACGCCAATACTAGAGGTCGAAGGCCTAGTCACCCACTATTTCACCAGCCAGGGGCCAGTAGAGGCAGTAAGCGGCGTCAGCTTCGCCGTCGACGAGGGCCAGACCTTAGGGCTCGCAGGGGAATCGGGGTGCGGAAAGACGACTGCCGCCCTCTCAATAATGGGGCTACTCCCCTCAAACGGCCGGATAATGGATGGCAAGATAATCCTAGACGGGGAGGACCTTCTCAAGAAAGACGAGGCAGCGATGAGGAAGATCAGGTGGAAGAAGGTCTCGATCGTATTTCAGGGCGCTATGAACGCCCTAAATCCCGTTATAAACGTCGGTGAGCAGATAGCAGAAGTGATCATCGAAAAGGAGAGGGCCTCGAAGGAGAAGGCCTGGGAGAGGGTCAGGGAGCTGTTCAAGCTCGTCGAGATAGAGCCCTCGAGGGCACAGGGCTTCCCCCACGAGTTCAGCGGCGGCATGAGGCAGAGGGTCATGATCGCTATGGCGCTGGCCCTCTACCCGAAGCTGGTGATAGCCGACGAGCCGATAACCGCCCTCGACGTCATCGTCCAGAACCAGATCCTCGATCTGATGAGGCACCTCCAGGAGAAGCTGAACCTCTCCCAGATCCTCATCACCCACGACCTCTCGGTAATAGCCGAGACCTGCGACAAGGTAGGGATCATGTACGCCGGCAAACTGATGGAGTACGCAGACGCTACCCCCATTTTCAAGGCCCCACTCCACCCCTATACAAGCGCCCTGATCGGAGCCTATCCGAGCATCGTTGGGGAGAAGAGGGCCCTCAAGTTCATCAGTGGAGCGCCACCGAACCTCATCGACCCGCCGAAGGGGTGCAGGTTCCACCCAAGGTGCCCCTTCGCCAAGAATGTCTGCAACAGAGACGAGCCCAAGTACAGGGAGGAGGAGGCCGACCACTATGTTGCATGCCACTTCGTCGACGAGCTCAGGGACAAGCTGAGACTGGGGGATGGGTGATGTCGGAGGAACTCGTCGTAAAGGACCTGAAGAAATGGTTCCCTGAGAGGGGCGGCTTCTTCTCGAAGAAAACAGGATTCGTAAAGGCCGTCGACGGCGTGAGCTTCGACATAGTAAAGGGGGAGGTGCTCTGCCTCGCCGGTGAGAGCGGTTGCGGAAAGACGACGACAGGGAGGGTGGTCCTGAGACTCATTGAGCCGACAAGCGGTCATGTCTACCTCCACGGCGTCGACATCTTCGAACTGAACAAGAGGGAGCTGAGGGAGATGCGCCCCGAGATGCAGATGATATTCCAGGACCCATACGAATCGCTGGACCCCCGGATGGACATCTTCAGCATCCTTGCCGAGCCTCTCGAGGTGAACAGGGCGGCTTCTGGGTACAGGGAGACCATGGAGAGGGTCGAGAAGGTCCTGAATGATGTCCGCCTCGTTCCCATCAGGGAGTTCATCCGCAGGTTCCCCCACGAGCTGAGTGGGGGCCAGAGGCAGAGGGTCGCCATCGCCAGGGCCCTGATGCTCAACCCCAGGTTCATGGTTGCCGACGAGCCGGTCTCCATGCTCGACGCCTCGATAAGGACCGAGATACTGAACCTCCTGAAGGACCTTAGGGAGAAGTACGACCTCACCTTCCTGTACATCACCCACGACATCGCCCAGGCCCGGTACGTCGGCGAGAAGATCATGATAATGTACCTCGGGAGGGTGGTGGAGCGGGGCCCTATAGAGGACGTCATCATGGACCCCATCCATCCCTACACCAAGGCCCTCATCAGCAACGTCCCAATCCCAGATCCAACGGCGGATAGGGAGAGGATAATGATAAAGGGGGAGACCCCGACACCGATAGACCTACCCGAGGGCTGCAGGTTCCACCCCAGGTGCAGGGAAGCGGGGACAGCCTGCAAGGAAGAGGAGCCTGAGCTGATAAAAATTGGCCCCGAACGATGGGTCGCCTGCCACAAGGCGCTGCGATAGGCTTACGGCTCTGCGACGAGGATCGGCTCAGATCTTGCCCAAGAGGTAGCCTCTCCCGGCCCTCGTGATCTCGACTTCAACGAATTCGCCCAGATCCACCGGTTCACGGAGCACGACGGGTTTGTAGGCGAAGTTCCTCCCGACCACGCTGTCCCCCCGGCCTGCCTCGTCGATTAGGATGTCGCCCCTCCACCCCGTCCATCCGCGGTTCCTCTCAAACGAGAGGCGCCTCCAGAGCGCAGAGAGCATCCTGGACCTCTTCTTCGTCTCCCTCCCGTGGAGCTGCCCGTCCATCCCCTCGGCCTCCGTCCCTGGCCTCGGCCAGAACCTGGAGATGTTGAGGACATCTGGTTCCACCTCCTCCACGAGCCTCACGGAGTCCATGAACTGCTCCTCGGTCTCCCCGGGGAAACCGCATATGATGTCGGTGGACAGGCTCAGCCCCGGGAAGGAATCCCTGAACCGGGCGACGATCCCCCGGAAGTCGTCCACCGTGTACCTCCGCCTCATCCTCTGGAGCACATCGTCGTTGCCGGACTGAACCGGAACATGGAGGAACTTGAACACCTTCTCCGAGGAGTAGGCGTTGACGAGCTCGTTGAGGATGGGCTCTGCTTGGTCAGGATTCATCATCCCGACCCTGATGAAGAAGCGGCCCGGGAGCCCGCTGATCTCTTCAAGGAGCTGCGGAAACCGTGTGCCCCCCCAGCGGTACGCGGCGGTGTCCTCGGCCGTGACCCAGATCTCCCGGCAGCCCCCTTCGAGTGCCCGCCTCGTGTCCTCGACGATCGAGTCGGTGGGATAAGAGTTGAGGGACCCGCGGGCGCGCCTCACTATGCAGTAGCTGCAGCTGCCGAGGCATCCCGAGGAGATGGGGGCGATGTGGACGACGGGGTTAGCCCTAGCCCGGGGAAGGCACGTCTTATCCGTCGCCTGGTTGCTGACCGCCTCGACCCGGTTGCCGCCCAAGGTCTCCTCCACGACGTCGACGACTTCCAGCAGGTCGTCGGGGCCCAGCATGCTTGCCTCGGGCACGGCCTCCACCACCAGTTCCCTCTGAGCCTTGGGCATGCAACCAGCGACGACGAGGCTCACCCCTTTATCCGAGAACCACCTGAGGCGCTTGACCACTTTACGTTCGGTGGGGGTCTTGACTGTGCAGGTCAGGACAACGAAGGCGTCGGCCTCCTCGGACCCGTTGACGATTTTGTGGCCCGCCTGCATTAGGAGGCCTGAGACCATCTCAGCGTCGGCGACGTTGGCGCTGCAGCCGAAAACCTCGACGTAGATTCTCGCCAAGCCTCCGCGCTCCCTCAGAGGGAGGGGCCAGCATCTAAATAAACAGTGCGAGGGAGGGGCATCCAAGCCTCTGCGACTTTCCGAAATTTTTTGTTTCAACTGTTCGAAAACCTCGAAGATTGACGCCTTTATAAGCGATTTTTCTATGCCCTGTTTTTACAATATCGAAGGAATTATGTGCGTATTTTTTTTTGATCGTGTAAAAACCTCGACGTTAGAGACAGCGAATTACTCACATTCGTTTTCTGGAAAAGCCTTTTTTGGGCCTCATTCGTATCAGAAAAGCTGAAAAATGCACACATGTGTAAATATTCTCATTCAATAATAATTTTATTTATTTGTCCTTGATAAATTGTACGTTACTCCGTTTCCCAGATGTTATTAGGTGTGAGGTCGTAGTCTAGGCCAAGTCAGATAATACCGGCTCAGATGGGACAATCTGAGACTTGCAGCGACAACGCTTCCCGGTGGCATCTGAGGAGAAGTGTGAAATGGTTCTCATGGAGAAGGCGCTGAGCTGGACGCGCCACGAACTCGACACGAGGGGGCTCAGGCGACCCGGCGAGTGCAAGATCGTCATCATAGGCGTCGGGGGCTGTGGAAACAACACCATCGACAGGCTGATGAAGGCGGGGATGAGCGGCTCCGAGTGCATCGCCATAAACACCGACGTGCAACATCTGAACATGATCCACGCCGACAAGAAGTTCCTCATCGGGGAGAAGGTCACCCGGGGCCTCGGCGCAGGGAACATGCCCAGCGTCGGGAGGGACGCCATGCTGGAGAGCGTCGACGCCATCGAGCGCATAGTCACCGGAGCCGACATAGTGTTCGTCACCGCCGGCATGGGCGGTGGGACCGGGACAGGGGCCTCCCCCGTCGTGGCCGAGATCGCCAGGGCGAAAGGGGCCATCGTCGTCGGCGTCGTCACGATGCCCTTCAGGCACGAGAAGGGGCGGTTCGACTACGCAATCGCGGGGTTGAACGAGATGCGCAGGGCGACCCACACCACGGTCATCATCGACAACAACAAGCTTATGGACCTCGTCCCCCAGCTCCCCATAAACACGGCGTTCACCTTCGCCGACAGCATCCTCGCCAACATGGTGAAGGGCATCGTCGAGACCATCGCCCTCCCGAGCCTCATCAACCTCGATTTCGCCGACTTCCGGACCATCATGTCCAAGGGGGACGTCGCCATCGTCGGGATGGGCCAGAGCAACTCCCCGGAGAGGGCTGAGGAGGCCTCCAGGAACGCGATGGAGCACATGCTCTTGGACGTCGACTACAGCGGCGCTGACGGCGCGCTGATACACGTGAGCGGCGGGCCCGACATGAGCCTCGGCGAGGCCGTGAGGGCCTCCGAGTGCGTGACGGAGATGATGGACGACAAGGCGATGGTCATCTGGGGCTCTAGGGTCGACCCGAATATGAACGACATGCTCAGGGTCACCCTGGTGCTGACGGGCATCAGGTCCCCCCAGCTCGTCAGCGGCTACGTGATCCCCGAGACGAGGCTCTACAACCTGGAGCCCTTGGCGGGGCCAGAGATGCCCCTGAACATAGACTTCGGCCTCTACAAGATGGAGAGCTCCGGCAGGTTCCGGTGAGACCCACCCCTTTTTTCCTAGTCTCTAACGAGCTTCAGCCTCTCAGAGAGGGTTATGCCCCTCCCTGTCGCCTCAGTCCTCCCCTCCCTCAGCGCACCTAGGGCTCCCTCCGCATCCCTGGTCTCGGCCTCCAGGATCGTTAAGGCGCGCCCGATGATCCTCGGTATGTGGGCGTCGCTACCCCCGGTCATTGGCAGCCCAAGTCTCTCGGCGAGGTCCGTGTTCTTGGCGAGCATCCATCCGTAGGGAAACTGGTAGGCGTTGGCCACCTCGACGCAGTCGAAGGAAGCCTCCTCTATCTCCCTGGGGTTGACCCAGGTCCTGAACAGGGAGTAGGGGTGGGCTATTATCGCGATTCCGCCCTGGTCGTGGATCCCGTCGACGATCTCGCTCACCGATAGGTCCTTCGGGATCTCCTCGTCGATGTCGAAGGCGATTATATGGACCCTGCTTGAGGTGATCTCCGTCCCGGGGATGACTATGAGGCCGCTCTCATTCTCTATGCGATCTGGTATCCCGGTCATCGTGTCGTGGTCCGTTACGGCGAACCCGTCGAGGCCGTCCTCCCGGCAGCGCCGGATCGCGTCCTCGAGGGTTATGTAGCTGTCGCCGCTTTTGACGGTGTGGACGTGGAGGTCGATGCGCAGCCTCAATTCCGACGCCCGGTGGGTTTCAGCCCCTAGCCCTCGCTATCCGGTCCGCCACCATCTCCGTGAGACTCGAGATCGTCTCATCGGGGACCTGCTCGAAGAGGAGGGCAGGCTTTTCAAGCGGGGTCCCGGCCCTGAGCGGTTCAAGGGCCTCCGAAAGGGGGGCGCCCTTCCTGGGCTCGCCGAGCTGCCCCCAGACTGCCTCGGCCTTCCCCGGCATCACTGGCTCCATGAGGACAGCGAGGGCCTTCGCGATCCAGAGGGAGTTGTGGATGGCCTGGCGCGCACCCTCGGGGTCCGCCTTCACGAGGTTCCACGGCTCCCTCGACTGGAGGTACCTGTTCCCGTAGGAAGCGAGGGCGATGATGGCGTCCGAGACCTTCTTGAACTCGTACTCGTCGAGGCCCTCCCTAATAGTCGCTATCGCCTTCTCCACCTCGGCCCTCACCTCAGGCTCCTCATCGCCCTCGGGCACCGCCCCGTAGTTGCGGTAGGCGAAGAGGAGCGCCCTATAGAGGAAGTTGCCGAGGGTTGCGACGAGCTCCTTGTTCACCTTGTCGCCGTAGGCCACCCAGTTGAAGTCCAGGTCCCTCGTGTGGCCCGTGTAGCTGGCGACGTAGTAGCGAAGGGCGTCGGGGTCGAGCCCCCTGTTCAGGTAGTCCTCCTCGACCCAGATGACGTATCCCCGGCTTTTAGAGAATATCTTCCCCTCGACCCGAACCATGCCTGAGGCGACGACGGCGTAGGGGACGGCGTATCCTGAGCCCTTCAGCATCGACGGCCAGAACAGGCAATGGTGGTAGACGATGTCCCCGCCGATGAAGTGGATGAGGTGGCCAGGGTCCTTCCAGTAGTACTCCCAGTCCCCTCCGGTCCTCCTCGCCCACTCCTCCGTCGAGCTTATGTATCCGATGGGGGCGTCGACCCAGACGTAGAGGACGAGGCCGGGCTCCCCGGGGAACTTGACGCCCCACGCCATGTTCCGGGTGATGTTCCAGTCCTTGAGGCCCTTCTCCACCCACTGGAGGGCGTAGTTCCTTGCGATGTCGGTCCCGTCCATCCTGGGCAGGTACTCCCTGAGGAAGTCCTCGAAGGCCGTGAGCCTGAGGAAGTAGTGTCGGGTCTCCCTCATCTCTGGCTTGGTACCGCAGACGCTGCACCTCGGGTCCATGAGCTCCCCGGGCTCCAGGTAGCGGCCGCAGCCCTGGTCGCACTCGTCGCCCCTCGCAGACGCCCCGCAGTATGGGCAGATGCCCCTCTGGTACCTGTCGGGGAGGAAGCGGCCGCAGGTCGGGCAGTAGGGGAGCCTGAGGTCCTTCGAGTATACGTACCCGTTCTCCATCAGGGCCTCAACTATCTGGATCGTCCTGTTGTGGTTGAGGGGGTCGTCGGTGCTCCCGTAGTTGTCGAAGTGGATGCCGATCTTGGGGAAGAAGTCCACGAAGTGCCTGTGGTACTTCTCGACGATCTCTTGGGGGGTCACCCCCTCCTCCTCGGCCTTTACCGTTATCGGTGTGCCGTGGGTGTCGGAGCCGCAGACGAACACGACCTCCTGCCCCATCTTCCTGAGGAACCTGACGAAGATGTCCGCCGGCACGTAGGTCCGGAGGTGGGCGATGTGGCAGGGGCCGTTCACGTAGGGGAGGCCGCACGTCACGAGGACGGGCCTGTCCAGAGGGAACTTGTGTCCCTTTTCCTTGTTCTCGTTGAGTTCAGAACACCTCTGTGCTATGACAGGTCACCCCCATATTACTTAAACTTTTCACATTCGCCCTTCAGGCAATTGTACTCTCCCATGAACGCCTCGTGGAGCTCTGCTTTCTCCCTTTCGGGGAGGAAGGACGATTCCACCTCGTTGAGGCTCAGACGGAAGAGTTCGTCGACCGTGAAGCCGAGCTCTCTGTGTAGCTGGATATACTCGTTGTTCATGTCGGTCCCGAACATCGAGGGGTCGTCGCTGCTCACGGTGACGCTGATGCCCCTGTCGAAGAACTCCCTGACGGGGTGCTCGGCTAGAAATCTGACGGCGCCCGTTCTTATGTTACTGACGGGGCATGCCTCGATCGTTATTCCCTCGTCCCTGAGCAGGTCCATGAGCGTGGGGTCACCCCTCGCCGCCACGCCATGGCCGATGCGCTCCACGCATAGGCTTCTCACGGCGCCCCAGACGCTCTCGGGCCCCGCGGCCTCCCCGGCGTGAGCGACCAGGCGGAGCCCCATCTCCCTGGCCCTCGCGTAAACCTCAGCGTAGGGCTCCGGAGGGAAGCCCCCCTCGCTGCCACCGATATCGATGGACACGATGTTATCGCCCTTCTCCTCGATCCAGCTAAGGACCTCCATTCCCACCTCGGGGCCGTAGTTGCGGACGAGGTCGATTCTGAGGTTGCAGCCTATACCGAAGTTCTTTTTGGCTCGTCGTACGCCCCTATTTATAGCGTCGAGCATCTCGCCGTAATCCAGACCCATCAGGACGTGGTCTGGGGCGGAGAAGCTCGCCTCGACGTACTGGACGTTGCACCGGGCCTCGTCCTCGAGCATCTCGTATGTGATCCTCTCGAACTGCCCCTCCTCGGTGATGCTCCTCGCCACGACGGAGTACACAGAAATGAAATGGGCGAAATCGCGGTACTTGAAAAAATCGCGGGCCTCATCGAGTGTGCTGAAGGGCGCCTCCAGTCCACCCTGCTCCGCGAGCCATAGCAGTGTCTCTGGCCTGGTAGAGCCCACTATGTGGACATGTTGCTCCGCCTTCGGCAGCGCTTTAATCAGCTCAATCGAGTTCATTTTGAGGGGTTGCGTGGTGGGCTTTAACTGATTTTTACACATTGTTCCTAGGAGCTTGTTTTTAGTCTTGTCGGTCGAGGATATGGGTTTTATGGGTGTTCAGGTACCGGAAAAAGTTTAACCTAAAACGGTCAGAGTTACTGCGTGTGTCATGGATGATAGAGGAGTGTTCGGCCAAGTTAGCAGTCATCGGTGGGACGGGGGTCTACGATCCTGAGATCATAGAGGAAGCCAGAGAGGTGAAGGTCCACACGCCATATGGAGCGCCCTCGGACCTGATCACGATCGGCAAGTACAAGGGTCGCGATGTGGCCTTCATTCCCCGCCATGGGAGGGGCCACCAGATCCCACCCCACAGGATCAACAACAGAGCCAACATCTGGGCGCTGAAGGAGCTGGGCGTGGAGCGCGTCGTCGCTTCCTCGGCGGTCGGAAGCCTGAGGGACGACTACGAGCCCGGGGACTTCGTCATCACGGACCAGTTCATAGACCGAACAAAGGGGAGGCCAGACACGTTCTACGAGGGTGGGCGGCTCTGCCACATCTCCTCCGCCGACCCAGTCTGCCCCCAGCTCCACGACTTCTTTGTCGGCCATGCCCACAAGCTCGGACTGAGAGTGCACCCGACCGGGACCTACGTTTGCATCCAGGGCCCTCGGTTCTCCACGCGGGCCGAGTCAAGTCTCTTCAGGCAGTGGGGCGCCGACCTTGTCGGGATGACCATCTACCCCGAGTGCGTGCTGTCGAGGGAGGCGAAGATTTGCTACGTCTCAGTGGCGATGGTGACAGACTACGATGTCTGGGCAGAGAAGCCGGTCTCAACCCTGGAGATCATAGAGACGATGCGGGAGAACTCAGCCAACTTCAAGAGGCTCATAATGGAGGCGCTTCCCGTGATCCCCGAGGAGCGCTCCTGCGGCTGCGGCGAGGCGCTGAAACACGCACTTCTATAGAAAACTGCGATTGTCCGATGCCATTAGAATGAGACCATACGCTTGTACTTCTGGTACCTGCTTTCGATCTCCTCCATGGTGAGGGTGAGGAACCTCTCGACGCCGAACCGTTCAACCGCGAAGGAGCCCATCACGTTGCCATAGACCACGGCCTCCCTGAGGGTCTTCTGGCTTATATCGCCCTTTCGGGCTAGGTGGCCCATGAACCCCCCCGCGAAGCAGTCTCCGGCCCCGGTCGGGTCTTCGATCTCTTCCAGGGGATAGCCGCAGGTGGGGAATATCATCTCCCGGGTGAACAGGATGGCGCCATGCTCCCCCTTCTTGATGATGATGAGGTCGGGGCCCAGCTCAAGGATAGTCTTGGCCCCCTTGATGATGTTGGGGGTCTGGCTGAGCTGTCTCACCTCCTCGTCGTTTAGAACCATGCAGTCGACCCTAGAAATCAACTCCGTGAGTCGGTCCCTCTGGTTCTTTATCCAGAACTCGATGGTGTCGGCCACTGTCAGCTTGGGGTCTTTCACCTGATCGAGTACCCGAAGCTGCTGATCCGGCCCAATGTTGCCGATGTAGACATACTCGGCGTCAGCGTACTTCTCTGGGATCACGGGGCTCCACTCCCCGAAGACATTCAGCTCCGTCTTGAGGGTGGTCCTCACGCCCAGGTCGTACCCGAACTGGGAGTCAAACCTGAACGTCCTCCCCTTCTTGACTACAAGGCCGGTCAGGTCGAGCCTCTCCTCCAGGATTCTCAGATGTTCATTGGGAAAGTCATCGCCGATGACCCCAACCAGACCGGTCTCTGCGAAGAAGCTGGCTACGATCCCGAAGAAGGTTGCAGAGCCACCTATGACCTCTGTGACGGTCCTGAACGGCGTCCTCGTCGTGTCCAGTCCGATAGAGCCGACGTCCAATATCATCCAGGTGACACCGGTAAACAGTCCTAAGGTCTTCCCTTAAGAAGTTGCGCAGCACATATCTCCTTTCTTTAAGACTTTCCAGAGGTTTTCAGCGCGCTCTTCCAAGGGATATTTTAATTGGGGTTCTGTTGAGGAGGCCTCGTCATCTATTTTTAGACGGCGGGTTCATATTAAGCTGTCAGGTATCTCAAAGAGATCACGATGGCTGACGATTTCGATATGCGGTGGGTGGCTCCCACCTTCTGTAGAATTCTTGGAGTGAGGCCGCCCAAGTCGGCTGAGACTGGGCCCTTGGAGGAGGTCGTGTGGACTATGGGCAACCAGAGGAGGCTCGCGGTCGTGGTTATCGACGCCTTCGGCACCTCCACCTGGTCGGCCACAAGGGCGGAGACTCCCACCTTCAACGCTCTTGCCCGCAGGCACCTGCTTCTCCTGAAATCGGTGATGCCGACGATCACTCCGGTGAACTTCGCGACGATGCTCACAGGGGCAAACCCGGAGTCCCATGGGATCAGGGCCAGGACCGAGGAGCTGAAGCTGGAGACAGTCTTCGACGCCATGAGGGAGGAGGGGAGGTCCTCGGCGACGGCGGCCCGGGACCTGAGCAGCCTCGGGATCCTCATCTCCCCCTTCGCCGACAGGCCGGGCATAGCTGAGTCGAACCTAGATGAGGAGGTCTGCTCCATCGCCGTCGATAGGCTGAGGGAGGGGGTCGACCTCCTGTGGGTGCAGCTGCTGGACGTCGACGACGCGGGTCACATGTACGGGCCCCTGAGTCCCCAGGGGGTCGCCGCCGCGGGCAGAGACGACGGCCATCTCAGGAGGATCGCGGCTGAGGCGTACAGGGGAGGCTACGGCCTCATGGTCCTGGCCGATCACGGGCAGCATACCATCACGCGGGACGATGGGACCCAGGGTGGCTGGCACGGCACAGAGGCAGAGGAGGACGTCCGCGTCCCCTTCGTCTGGTGTAAGGCGGAGGAGCTGAAGAGAGCCCTGGGCCTGACCGATTAAACCGGACCTGTATTCGACCCTCTCATAAAAGAATCATGTGCCCCTTTCGGCCTCGACAAAGGTGGGAGGCCCTTCTCTCAGCACCATAAAATAATGGGACAACAGTTGTTAGCTGGATGTCCTGCGCCATAATTCTCCAGGGGCCGATAGGGAGCGGGAAGACGAGGACCTGCCTCGAGCTGGTCGAGAGGGCCAGGGCTGAAGGGGTCTCCACGGGCGGCGTCGTCAGCCCCAGGGTGTTCATCGATGGTAGGCTGGTGGGATACGACGGCCTTGAACCCGCATCGGGCGAGGTCTTCCCCCTCGCGAGGCTCAGGGAGAGGGCGGAGGGCCCGGGCTGGTTCTCCCACGGGGGGATGATATACCTCTTCTCCGCCTCCGGCTTCGAGCGGGCAAACGAGGCCCTCAGGCTCTCGGCGGAGGATCCGGACCGCCCGATGCTCATCTTCGTCGACGAGTTCGGGAGGCTGGAAGACGCGGGCTTGGGCCTTCATCCTGGGGCGTCGAGGGTATCGGAGGCCCTCAAGGGCGGTGTGGTCTCCGTCTACACGTGCCGGACGAACCTGGTTTCGGCAGTCGAGGGGCTCTTACGGGGGAAGGCGGAGGAGACGCATGTGGTGGGGCCCGGGGGCGCCGACGCCCTCTGGGGCCTCATCTGCGAACACTTGTGGTCTTAAGCATTGAAATAGTTGGTCGGCCCCTGTTCAATGGAAGGTGGCGCTTTGAGCGACGCCGAGATCGTCTCCAGGCTCAGCGGTCTCCTGGCAGAGGGCAAGCCGGCCGTGCTCTGCACCCTCGTGGAGAAGGTCGGTTCGGGGCCGAGGGACGCTGGGGCGAAGATGCTCGTGGGCCCCGATGGGGGGACCCTCGGAACAATAGGGGGAGGCGACGTGGAGAGGAGGCTCGTCGCCGAGGCCCTAGAGGCCCTCAGGGACTGGCACCCCAGGGTCCTCGCCTTCGCTCTGGGGGTCGAGCCCTCAGGGGACGCCGTCGCCGTCGACTCGAAGTGCGGAGGGAAGGTGAAAGTGTTCTTGGACGTGATCAAGCCCGACCCCAGGCTCATCGTGGTCGGCTCGGGGCACATCGGGAAGCCGCTAGCGGGCCTCGCCCATACCGTGGGCTTCGAGGTCGTCGTCGTAGATGACGAGGAGACGGCGACCTCAGAGAGGTTCCCCCACGCGAGGCACATACACTCAGGCCCCTTCTCTGAGGAGCTCGATCTTGTTGATGCTAAGCCATCGGATTTCGTAGCCGTTGTCCACGGGGAAACCGGTCACGAGATAGCGGCCCTCAGGAGGTTCCTTTCTCTTGGGCCTGCCTACATGGGCCTCCTGGGGAGCAGGAACAAGGCCGCGGAGCACAAGAGGCAACTTATCGCGGAGGGCTTCACCGAGGACGAGGTGGGGAAGATCAAAGCTCCCATAGGCCTCGACATCGGCGCCGAGACCCCGGAGGAGATCGCCGTCAGCATCGTGGCGGAGCTCATCGAGGCGAGGCGCCGGGGCCTGCATCGAACCGCTCCCTGACCCTCTCGAACTCCTCCGGCGTGTCGAAGTCCACGGTGCACCAGAAGCCGCCCTCTATCAGCTTGTGGGCGCCCTCGTGCTTATCGACGACTTGCCTCAGGGTCTCCCCTTCGCCGAGCCCGAGAATTTCCTCGAAAAGGGCCCTGCTGAACAGCACAGGGTGCCCCCTTCGCCCCTCATACACGGGGCTGACGATAAGCGCATCAGGGTGCGAGGCCATCGTTTCGGTCATCCGTTCGAGGAGCCCCACATCGAGGCCCAGCTGGTCGCCGAGGATTAGGAAGACGGCATCGGCTGAGACCATCCTGAGGCCTGCCTTGAATGAGCTGGTCATCCCCTCCTCGTAGTCCGGGTTGAGGACCGCCTCGGCTCTGTGGGCCTCTACCGTCGGCCTCAGTTCCTCGGGTCTGTGGCCTAGGACGACGAAGACCTCTTCGACGGTCGAGGCGTCCAGTGCGTCCAGGAGCCTGTCGAGGATGGTCCGGCCTCCCACCTCTAATAGCTGTTTATTCGTGCCCATCCTCTCGGACTTGCCCGCGGCGAGGACGACCGCCGCCGGCCTCAACTTTTTCAATTTGGGCCCCCGATCGGGCTGAGCCCGCTACTCCCTCGCCTTCTGGGCAGCGCTCTGCACGGCCTTCACGATGTTGACGTAGCCAGTGCACCTGCACATGTTGCCCTTGAGGTACTCCCTGATCTCCCCTTCTGAGGGGTACGGGTTCTCGTTGAGGAGGGCCTTGGCCGCCATGATGAAGCCCGGGGTGCAGAAGCCGCACTGGATGGCCCCCTCCTCGATGAAGGCCTCCTGGATGGGGTCGAGCTCGTCGCCGTCGGCCAGCCCCTCGATGGTGTCGACGCGCCTCCCGTCCGCCTCGACGGCGAGTATCATGCAGGATAGGACAGCTTCGCCGTCTAGGTGGACCGTGCAGGCGCCGCATTCCCCGATGCCGCAGCCGTATTTAGCCCCCTTGAGGTAGAGCCCGTCCCTGAGCAGGTTGAGGAGCAGGGTGTTTGGCTCCACGTCGAACCGTTTCCTCCGTCCGTTCACCGTCACCTCTATGTTCATTTCGCCAGCCTCCTGGCCTCCTCCGCAGCCCCGGTCAGGGCCTCGAGGGCGAGGACCTTAGACGTCTTTCTCCGGTACTCGGGGGGTGCCCTCCTCCAGCGTTCGCGGGGCTCTATGTGCTCCGATACGATCTGCGCAGCTTCCTCCAGCGCCTCGCCGGTGAGCTCCTTCCCCTTCAGGGCCTCCTCGGCCCTCCGCACCCTGAAGGGCGCCGGCGAACAGGCCCCCAGGGCTATCCTGCAGTCCGCGACCTTTTCGTCATCGAGTCTCAACGCGACGGCCACGTTCACCGTGGCGATGTCGAAGGTCGTCCATCCCACCTTGACGAACGCAGACCCCGTGCCTTCGGGAAGAAGGGGCACAATCAGCTCTTTCAACATCTCATTCGGGGCCACGATCGTCTGCCCCCTGCCGTCGAAGAACTCCCCGATGGGGACCTCCCTTTTCCCTTCGACGCTGTCTACCAGTGCCACGGCGTCTAGGACCATCAGGGCCGTGGCGGTGTCCGCGCAGGGGCTCGCGTTGCACAAATTCCCGCCGATCGTGCCCCTGTTCCTTATCTGGACAGAGCCTATCGCCCTCGCGGCCTCCCCTAGCACGGGGAGCTTCTTGTTGATGAGGGGGGAGAGCTCGATCGTCCTGAGCTTCGTGAGTGCGCCTATCTTAGCGCCGTCCGGTGTCTCCTCGATGCACGCAAGCTCCGGTATCGCCTTCAGGTCGATCACGTGTTTGGGCTCCAAGATCCTCTGCTTGATCTTGGGTATCAGGTCGGTGCCCCCGGCGAGTATCTGGGCCTCCTCCCCGTATTCCGCCAGAAGCCCGACCGCCTCTTCGAGGCTCTTCGGCGCGTGGTAGTCGAATCGTATGGGGACGATGTGGGTGTTGAACCTGTTGATGTCCATCTCTACCCCTCCTTCTCCTCAAGGGCCTGCAGGATCCTGATCGGCGTGATGGGCAGCTCGTAGAAGCGGATGCCCAGGGCGTTCTGGATGGCGTTGGCCACGGTTCCTGCAACGGGGTTAAGGGCCCCCTCCCCGATGCCCTTGGCCCCGAAGGGCCCCGTCGGCTCGTAGGTGTCTGCGAAGAAGACGGTCAGGTCGTCAAGGTCGAGGAGGTCCTGGGTGCTGGGTATCTTGTAGTTGTTTATGAAGCCCCTGTTCATCAGGTCCCCGTCGAGGGGGTCGTAGCGGGTGTCCTCGAGGGTGGTCATGCTCCACCCCATGGCCAGCCCGCCGTGGATCTGGCCGGCTGCGAGGTCTGGGTTTATAACGGTGCCGATATCGGCCCCTGCTATCACCCTTTCGAGCCTCACCTTTCCCGTCCAGGTGTCCACCTCGACCTCGACGAAGTAGCCGGTGAAGTGGGGCGGGCAGCTGGGCTGCCTATAGCTGTCGACCGACGCGATCATTCCCCAGTTCTTGTGACGGGCGGTGGTGGCGATCTCCTCGTAGGTCACGGACCTGTCCTCGATTCCCTCCGCCGTGACGACGCCCTGCCCCCTCTCCTCGTCGCAGTAGATCTTGAGGGCATGGGGGTAGGCATCCAGCATCCTGGCGGCGTACTCCCTGATCTTCTCCTCCACCTGCTTCGCGACCTTGAGGGCTGCGCCCCCGCCGCTGTACACGCCCCTGGAGGCGTGGGTGCAGACGTCGTAGACGGTGGTGCCCGTGTCCGCGCTGATCACGTTCACATTCTCCAGAGGGACGCAGAGCTCCTCGGCGATGATCTTGGCGTGGGCCTCGAGGGTGCCGCAGCCGTGGTCCATGAGGGCCGTGACGTAGTCGAGGGTGCCGTCCTCGTTGAGCTTGAGGAAGGCGCCGCCGAAGTCGACTATGCTGCTGGGCACGGGGGCCCCCGCGCTGCTTGTGTGGTATCCCCTACCCATGCCTATGCCCCGCCTGTATCTCCCGGTCTGCCCCTCGGGCTTCGGGCGGTTGTACCAGTCTATCATCTCCGCCCCCCTCTGCAGTATCTCCTCGACCCCGCAGCTCTGGATTATGGATTTGACGGTGGGCCCCTGCCCCCAGAAGAGGTCGCCCTCCCCGATGTAGTTCTTGAGCCTGAAGTCGAGGGGGTCTATGCCGAGCTTCTCCGCCAGCTCGTCCATCAGGGTCTCGACGGCCCAGGTTATCTGGGGGTTGCCGTAGCCCCTGAAGGCGCAGCTGGGCACCTTGTTGGTGTAGACAGCCTTCCCGACGTAGCTCTTCGCCGGGAGCTTGTACAGGCTCACCCACCAGCCGACGACGCACCCCAGGAGGGGGTACGCCTGTATCTGGTGGGCTCCGATGTCGAGGACGGTGTCCAGGTGCCCCGCGGTCAACGTGCCGTCCTCCTTGGCGCCGAGCCTGAGCTTGAAAACCATCTGGTAGGAGCAGTGGTCGTGGTGGTCCTCCTCCCTCGTGTAGGAGAGCCGCACGGGGCGCCGGCTCTTGAGGGCGAGGGCGACAGCTATGGGGACAGGGGGGTTCACGTGGATGCTCGATCCGAAGCTCCCGCCGAGGGCCACCTTCACGACCCGGATCTTCCCCACGGGGATGCCGAATATGTCGTGGATCAGGAGTCTCGAGTTGTGGATCGTCTGGGTCGTGCTCCAGATCGTGACGCCCCCGTCCGGCTCAGGCCTCACCACGGCCGTCTTGGTCTCCAGCTGGTTGTGGTACCTCCTGTTCGTCCTGTAGGTGCGCTCGATGACGAAGTCCGCCTCCCTGAACCCCTCCTCGACATCCCCCTCCGTTATCTCCAGCGTGCAGCCGATGTTTTTCTCGACCCTCAGGACCTCGTCCTCCAGCTCGATCTCCTCGTGTATGGGATCCTTCATCCCCATGGAGTCCTCGGCGTCGAAGGCTGCTTCCAGGCGCTCGTACTCCACCCTTATCGACTCGAGGGCCCTCTGGGCCAGTTCCTCGGTCTCAGCCGCCACCGCCGCTATGGGTTCCCCCACGTACTTGGGTTTCCCCGTGAGGACAAGCCAGTCCTTGTAGGTGGCCGACGGAACGCTCACCAGCCTGGGGCAGTACCTGACCCTGGGGGTCTCCTCGAACGTGACCACCGTGGCCCCAAGCTCCTCGACCCCCGAGACGTCGATGGACTTCACCCTGGCGTGGGGGTAGGGGCTCTTCAGCACGCGGGCGTGGAGCATGGTCGGCAGGGAGAAATCCGATGCGAACACCTCCCTGCCGGTCGCCTTGGCGACGCCGTCCTTCCTGTTCGTCTTCTTGCCCAGAATCCTAAAGTCCCTCTGAACCGTCTCCCATCACCGATCTCTAACTATGATTTTCTGTTATTATCTTGGCCTCCGCTATTAAATATTGAGAACCCGATCCGCCAGTTGCTCCTAACGGGGGTTTTCTCTCCCCGACGACGGTGACTTCGACCCTCCTCCGCCTGGGCCGCGTCTCGGCCTCGACCCAGTAGAGGCTCTGCCAGGTCCCGAGCCCCAGGCGCCCCCCGCGTACGGGCACCACCCTGCTGGGGGTGAGGAGCATCGAGCGGAGGTGGGCGTGGGCGTTCACGGGGTGGCGGTAGCTGCCCTCCGCCGGCAGGGTCCTCCTCAGGAATCCCTTTAGGTCCTCGATGAGGGCGCTGTCGTACTCGTTGAGCACGATCACGCCCGTGGAGTGGCCCGCGTAGACGACGGCCAGGCCCTCTTGGACTCCCGAATTCCTCACCGACTCCTCCACCTTCGCCGTCAGGTCCACGATGTCGAACTCTCCTCGGGTCTCGAAATCGAAGTGTGAGCTGTAGACCACCATCTTATGTTACCTCTTAGGAATGTAGCCCGGCACGGCTTTTATGGTTTCGAGGGGTCTCTGGTCAGCGGCGTTCGGGGTGTCTAGAAAGGTTAAAAGGGTTCCCGGCCGATTATTCAGGGACCCTGGGGATGGACCACGCGGACGAGGAGCTTGAGAGACTGAAGAGGAGGAGGCTCCTGGAGCTCCAGAGGAGGCTTCTGGCCGAGAAGCAGGAGCCCGAAGGGGAAGAGGAGAAGCAGGAGCCGAGCCGGGATGACGTTCTGAACGGCTACCTCGTCGGCAGGGCTTGGGAGGTCCTGAGGGCCGCGAGGGCCCAGTTTCCCACAGTGATGCCTAGGGTCGAGGAAGCCCTGGCCGAGGCTATAAGGGCGGGGAGGGTCAAGCAGGGGATCGACGGGGAGAGCCTGTTCCAGTTCCTCAGGCAGATCGGCCTCCCGGTGAGGCTGCAGACCTCCATACGGTACAAGGAGCACGGGGAGCTCAAGACGATAGGGCAGAGGCTGAGGGAGAAACAGTAGTCGCTCTCATCCGGTGAGAGCAATCTCATGGCTCTGGCCTTCGAATCTAGGTTTTTAAGCCGCCGAAACACAGATCTACTCGATTTTTCTTTCTCCGAAATATTGTGAAAAAGGTGGATTTGGTTAGATCTATAGCGTCACTAGGTCTTTTACCACGTTGCCTATCCCTAGGTCCTCCAGTGTGGAGGGGAGGGGGATCCCGGTCTCTGGGTCCCAACCCATGAGGGTGTAGTAGTTCCTGAGCATCTCGTCCCAGTGGGGCATTATGCTTACGCCTGCGGTTGGCCCGTTCACGGGGGTCGAGCTGTACCTCGCGGATGGTCGGTCGAGCTCCTTGCCGATGCCGGCCCTCAGGTTGAAGGCCCGCATCAGGTTCACTGCCCTCCGCCCAGCCCTGTGCCCCTCCTCTGCGGTGAAGTCCCAGCCCGTCGCCGCGGAGACCGCTTCAGCCAGGAGCTTCGTGTTCATCCTAGTGTTGAACCTGCAGG
>Ga0224501_10000587_pt1 | contig 28911 bp, 22 predicted proteins | sample SF_Oct11_sed_USG_4_FD_169105 | JGI IMG/M metagenome (GOLD analysis project Ga0224501, IMG submission 169105) | Sediment microbial communities from San Francisco Bay, California, United States - SF_Oct11_sed_USGS_8_1 | ecosystem: Environmental > Aquatic > Marine > Sediment | place: USA... | reverse complement strand
GTTCTTTAACTTCTCACCAACGGACAGTATTTTTACCATGGTCTGTACCTCATTATCCAGCAGTAACTGCCTGTCAGCAGCATCCGAGCACACAGCGCGGTATCTACCCTTGGCCAAGCTCTCATATAAACCACCCCGTCTCTGTCTGGATACGAGATCATGCAGGTTCTGAAATTGAAAATGATTCGGGGTGACCGACCTCAAACCGCCACCAGAAAACAACGGAATGAGTGATTGAGAGCATCCTCCAGAAAAAGTTTCTTTGTATCTCTTTTTTTATTGTTTTATTCTAATGAGTTTGAAATTATCTAATACAGCCTACAGCTATCACATTTTCTGGTGGATAAACATCATATTTACGTAATGCATAACATCAGTGTTTAGGCTGGAGTGCCATAACAATACCAGGGCTATATGTGAAGTGCGAGACAGGCACTATGGGTTAGGAGAATCATTAGAAGCCCCATGTAGCTATTAGTATCCATGCATTGGAATGAGGCCATGAGTTTTGTAATGTGTATCTTTGTGCAGTTTTTGGTGTCACTGATAGATTTTCTTCAGCAACCCTGGCTTGATAGTTGATGTATTACTCGGAGTTTAAGTCTTTCAGTGTTAGTAGAACCCCTAACTATATGTAAGTAATTCGGTTCATGGAAACGGTTACAAAAACATATAGTAGGGAATCCTAACTCCCTGGATGACTTAGTTAACACTTCCCTTCCCTTAAAGGTTAGACGAGAGAGCCTCTGTGAGACGTTCAGCCTCACAGTGAGAGACTGCATGACCAGAGCTTTTACGCAGGACCATGTCCTCCTCGTCCAGCCCCGACCCAAACATTCTAGACTTCTGCATTAAATACAGGGATTTAACCTTGGCCCACTACGTAAATTACCCATGCACACTTTTCCGCATAGAGCATAGGGGTCTAACCTTGACTTTCTGCGCTGAGTAGTGGGCAATCTCGTCAGTAAGGTTAGCTATTTTCTCTCTGAGGTTCGCCAATGCCGCCCCGCGTCCACTGATTTTCTTCTCCTGATTCTTTCTCTCTTCCAGTAACCCTTTCTTCTGCATGTCCATCTCCACGCATTGCTGTCAATTTAGAGTTAGATAAAGGACTAATTCAATGGAACTCTGAATTTAAATGACAGCATTGAGTATCACTGTCCTTTCTCGTTATCCTCGTATATAGACCATATATCCTACTATAAAAAAAACTATGCGTGTGGTTCGGTCTCAGTTAAAATTGAGATTAGAAATGTCTCCAAAGCAAAGCATCGCTGTAGGCTCCCCTAGGGCTGACTTTTGTAATCTTGATTGATGAGTCGGTGGCTAATAATTCGCCTTCTCAGCTATTGTCTTTCTTGGTGGCCATATCACCGGTTCGAAAATTGCCTCCCCTCAGCTGCCGGATTACCTGTTTGAATTTGTTGGTTTTATTGGTAGCCTCGTGCACCCTGCGACGGCATTTACTCTTAGTGAGAAGATTTGGATCTCTCTTCACATCAGCCTGATGAGCGGTCACGATATAACTGCGTCTACAATATCACTATCCGCTGCTAGCCAAATGAGAAACGGGGACCAGGTCCTAAAATATGGTAAAGTACTCAAATTTGATTCTGTGGAAAATAATACAAATCTCCAATTAAAAGACGAAACAAAATTTTTGAAATCATTTTGGAAGACGGAATTTTCACTAACTTCAGGGTAAATAATGCATTTGGCTGGATCTCATTCTGTTAGTCAATATCTAAATCAAGGATTGCATCTTTGGTCTTAGTGCGCCTATCTAAGTGAAGATTCATTGAGATATTACCTGGTAACGTAACACTGCATTGCTGAAGTAAAAATCATATTGACTATCCGTATACCTGGTGACCGTGTCCTCCATCTGTCTGATCAGTTTTTCCTGTTCTTTCATCAATGACTCATACCTCAGTGTCATCCTGTGTATTTCAGCAGTCATCATCTAGGAAGATAATTAGAAAACAAATCGCACCAACTCCAACTCTGACCAGTAGAAGTAATGCAGAAATACCACAACAGCATTTCCGTTAGAAAAAGAAAAATATGGAGGCGCCGGGTATCGATCCCGGTACCTCTCGCATGCTAAGCGAGCGCTCTACCATTTGAGCTACGCCCCCCCCCCGGTGAGATTTGGCTTGCGCTATACGATCCAATCACAACGGTGACGAATGGAAAAGGAAACAAAGATAACCTTTTAGTGCAGATAAGATAGCTACTGCCAGAGACGTGAAACAAGTTGCTATGTTTTAGGCTATTACCCTAAGATCGGCGCATTCGTTCTTTTTGGGATCCACAGACTCTTTCATTTCAACACCAATCTGAATCTTCTTCTGCCATAGAGAAGTCTGCCTTCTGCAAATCCAAACCTATGTTTATATGTCATGTCTGATAGGACTTTTACTGGGAAGGGGAGTTAGTTGTGACATAGTTTTGGTAGGAATCATGTTGTGGCAACCTTTTGCCCAAACAAGCCAACAAGGATCATAGCGGGTTTACACTAGAGCGGCGCAGAAGAGATGAGCGGCCAACGACACAGAGAGCGGCGTCGCAGGGGCGTTTACACAAGTGGCGCCGCTGTCTTGTGCCGCTCAGATAGGAATCAGCTTCCACCAATCCATCGGCTCAGTGCCACTTTGAGCTGATGCCGCATGCACTATTTTTCTAAGTGGAACAGACGCAGTGACCAATCAGAGCGTGATATTATTCACTTCGGATAGATTTCCACTTCCGGTGTTTAGGTCAAGGACGAACTTGGTAGAGCGGGAAAATGTCCCTGCTATTGGCCCAAATGCATCAGCAACTAATGCATTGCGCTGAACTTACCTACCATGCAGTACTTCAGTAACCAAAATAAAATTAAAAATGATATAATGAGTGGCTTAAATGTACCGAACGAAATGTATTTAAGACTATGAAGTCTAACTCTACTAACACCTAATTCGAAATAATGTACAATCAAGGCCTTCAAAGGATATTTACTTTTCGATTTTTAAAGCAAAGGACGATCATAATGAGGGCATACACGTGCCCTCTGGATATAAAGTTACACTTACTCTGTCTGTATAATCATATTGAGTAGATTCTCCTTCTCGGAGTTTATATCTTGCAGTCGTTGCTGGGTGGCCAGAATTTCCACCTCTTTCTCCTTCAATTCCCTTATAAAGTCAGTCTCAGCGAGGTAACTCTCCATCTCCAATCTCTCCTTGTCTCCTATATACACAGAGAGTTAACGCAGTGAGGGACACCCAGCCAGGTGATCTGGATCTTCGACTCGTGGCAAGTGCCACTTCCCCTATTACTCCCACTTACGGAAGAACCAAGTCACAAACAAACCATTGAGGATATTAGGAGTAAGATTCTCATGTTAATGTCTACCTACGAGAGGAAAACTCCTGAGTAACTGCAAAACTGCATCGCTTCAGTGACATATGTCGCTGATTGCTTGGAAAAAAACAGGAAACTAAAACAAATTGTAAGCTTCAGGCTGACTATGGATTTTGTTACTAGCAGAACACCGAAACTATGATTGTGGCTCGCCTAATCTAGTCTTTACAATTTAATTTAACTATACAAGGTATAGTAGTTGTTGAGGAATCAAGCTGCTTTTATTTATTCAGCGAGAATAGTGGACAGGGACACTCACCTTTCTTATTAAATACAATGCCAGAGAGTTTCTCCATATCCAGTCTGAGGTGAGAGGTTTCCACGGCTAAATCCTTCCTCGCATGGTTTTCCTCAGCCAAAGCAGCTGTTGACAAGAGATCAAATCAGCAACTGCCCGCCTTTCACTGAACGTGTGTTCCACAAACTTGATCAGGTTTATCAATGACAGACTTTACACAGGCTGTATTTCCCCACCGACAAATGAAGTATACCCCGTCACCCATTACTTTCGGAGCTAGTTGTTGAGTGATCTTGTTTTGTAAGTATTCGTCAAAATCTTACGAGAAAGGTGTTTATCTCTCGTTAGCTGTAACGACTTGTAGTTCATTAGTCCCATCTGTTGCATATTTTTACATTTCCAGTGGATCACAAATGATGTTTATCAACTCATCTATCATACAAATTTGTTCATGAACACTGCTAAATTAACTGTCAAGTTGCGTTTCGTACGAGGCTTACGATGACTCGCACTTGCTTCAATCGCTGTAAAACAACTCCCAACTCCCATTGTGAAACCATCATGGCAACCCAAATCCCATAACCATACTCATTTTGAAGTCGTTCTCTCCTGCACAAGGTCTACATTATGAAGTGGAAGAACCATTGGTGATTTAGGTCCAAATCGGAAGTTAACAAATCCAATTAGTCAACTGATCTGGTTACTAGAGCTTGCTGAGCAGGTACATTTTATTTGTGAATAGCTACCAAATGATTTGATTGTGACGAGGCTCAGAATGCACACTATCGAGGGTGGCGCTGTCATTTGCCTGTCTACATTATTAGTACACATGGTGTCTTCCTCTATTAGGACTTCCCAACATCTATTGAGATTTACAGTAAACTTCCCAATCTTTACTAGGGCTGTGCAGTGACAGCTTAACACTTACTATCGAGTTTGCGCTTCCTGCCGCTGAGTATAACGATCTCGTTCTGGCGAAGTCTAGTGCCTTTGGCTATGTCATGTTTCTCCTTGGTCAGTGACAGGTAATTTCCCTGTTCCTCGGCCCAGAGTGTCTGATCATCCAGCATGGAGCGGCTCTCTTTACGAAGTGTCTTGGTTATACTGTTCAGCAGATTCTCCAAAGGACTCACTTCCAGTCCCTATAAAGTCATGAGAAAACTGTCTAGTCTATTTGCTAGATTGAAGTAAATAAAGTAAACTGAACTAAATTAAATCACATTGGAATTACCTATAGATTAGCTTAAATCAGATCAAGTTAAATTAGATCACCAATCATTTATGTTGCTACTAGTGCTAGATACTGGGCTTGCCATCTCGTATCTGACCAAAACTATCAGGAATTGTGTTTCCTTGCACGAAAAGCACAAGCCTTGAGCGGGCTGTCCACTCTTTCCGCAATGACTCACCCAACCCAGCGGTTAGACCCCCTCTCTACATCAATGTACAAATTGTGCCAATTTACCTCCGTTGACTCAAGCAACGTGGCAAGTCTCTTGTTCGCCTCACAGATATATATCTGTCTTCTCTCGATCTCGATTAGGTTTCTGCCAAATCTCGTTTCATAGCTGTCCGCGATCGTGTTAAGCTCTGCGATTCTTTCTGGTAAGGTAAAGAGAATAAGTTCAAGGCTTAGTATGAGTAATAGGTGATAGAATAGAGAAAAAAGGTTAATTACCGACATAAATTTAAAGCTAGGGGTTTTCCTATCAAGGGCAATGAAATCTGACAACTACATGTACGTCTACGACTAGCATGATGCAGGGTTTTTCAATATGTGAGTGGCAAGTTGTGCTGACTATCGTATAGCTCACCACACTATGTATATCTCCATACAGAAACAGACATAGATACACAGAACTGCCCAACTACTAACCTCTAACTACAGGAAGCTGTTCCTGAAGCTTCTGACATTTTATTTCCCGGGACAGAAGGTCCTTCTCAATCACCGCCAGTTTATTCTCATCTTCTGCCATCTCCATTTCCTTAACAGAAATTTAACAATATGAAAAATCCGACTCAGTTGAAAGTTGCTCTGAAACAGAGAGATTGCGTGAAAAGGCTGCTACGAGTGGAGTTTGATTTTATTTTGAAAAAGCTCTCCCTTACACGGAGTTGTTACTGCTTCCTGAAAGTAATACAAACAAGGAATTTAGGGATTGGTTGGTCGGTCGATGATCGCCAGATCCCAACTCCTGGTTATGTCAGGTTCTAGCAGTGAGGGTGAGCCAGGAATCCAACACCCTTAAGTTCTCGTGGGTAAAACTTCCCTCCGTTTCATGATAAACCCTTACAGATACCTCCCATCATGACGTATAACAGATTCGATGTAGCCAACTCATAGTTTTAGTCAGATCATTAATAGCGATCACTGCATTGGACTCTAAAAACTGTCCATACAAATTAAACAAACAGAGCTTCAAGGAAGCCCTTCCACTGTGCATGGTCATGGTCACGAATGACAACCAATCTTTCTTATCACCTATACTTAAGTACAAATTGATGCCATGAACCAGAAAATTTAATGGTATTATATTACCATGTAGTAGTATTGACACTCAGAATTTCTATTAAAATTTCTCACAGTTTATATAAATCACAACCTGTCAACACTAAGATCATTCCCCACTAGATACATTCGGAGGTTGAACCCGGTGCATCACGGCACTATCCATTACTACAGATCTATCTGAATAGGTTCTGACAGGTTCACCACTAGAATCTGATTATAGTTGGTCCGAAGAGAGCAAGACAATAAAGAAGCTAGATGTTGACCAATTGTAACAATCTGAAACCCCGTAGAGTCACCAGAGATGGAGGGATGGAACGACAAGTCTGACTTCAAACTAAGAGAATGCTGTCATCTCCGGATCGCAGGCATTGGACCACGGACGTCGGATTCAAAATTTGTTGCTCCATACTTCATCCCTGAGTGGAGACCAAAAATAAAAATAAACAATACTAATATATAAAAGCAGGTCCAACTACCCCTCACTTACCATCTGTATGCTGCGGGCAATGCAGTCATCTGTTTGCCTCTTAGTAGTTTGGGCAGACTTGACATGATTGGATTGGGTACGCAGCACGTCCACCAACTGAACCCGTAACTCATTTCTCTGCAGAATCGCCTCTTCATACTCTTTAGTGTGCTGTCTTAGTTTCAGCTCAACTTCCTTCTTGGTCTAAAAATGAAAAAATGGCGAATGGCAGACCCTCAACAATGATGACCTATCGTCACCTATTAATGGTACAAATGAAGATGGTTTCCGAGAGAAAAGGAACTAGGGCTGCAATCGAAGACAAGTCAGGAAAGTAGCCCCAGTTTGGTGCTCGGTTTAGATCCTGCCAGATGTTAGCATCCCCTCCAACATTGTCATTATAACTGGGTCGAACTCCAGTATTTGTGGCAGTTCTCTAGATTGATTGATGCACAAAAAGCGATAATGCTTAGCCCAAATGCATTGGCTGTGTCTTAAAGTGCGGCCTCAATATGTCAGCATGATGACTTACAGATATCGTGCTTGCATCCCTTAATCGCATGTGTAACTGTGGTATTCACCCATTATGTACACTCTCTGGTATCACCCAAATAGAACCGAAATAGACAAATGCATATATTACAGGCACATACCCATGCATATCTATGGCAAGCGATAACACTGCTACTCATACTGGTCACAAACACAGAGACAGTGCCTCTAACTTGATAATTCAATAATTCGATAATGTGATGACTTTATAATAGGTGCATTCGCATGCTCGGGTTTTTCGTGACCAAAATGGATTTCGGTCGCCAAATCTTCTAAATTGCGCAAGAGCGCAACCGAAAAGCGCGATTCGAAAAAGCACCTTTCACTTTCAGTCGCGATCTCTGAACGAAATCACGCGAACGGAATTCCGCGACCGAAAGTAGGCATTAGCCTAGTAGTTGAGGCAAATGTCAAGGTTATCACAAGATTACTACGTTGAGATAACGAATCGCGAACGATCGTTCGGCTCTAACGGATGAGTTTAAGTTGGGGGAGAACAACTCTGATCCGATCAAAGTCCATCCTGAACTCAACAGCGTTTCCTCACTGCGACCGAGTGTTAGGGTGCTCGCGAATGCACCTAATGATAGGGAAATCACTCACATTCATCAGGTCGGAGATGGCAGTCTGTGCCTCCCGCAGCATCCTGCTCTTCTGAGTATAAGTGATTCTCAGTTCATCATAGCGTTTCTGCGATTTGGCCAATAACTTTTGGCTGTTCGCAATGTCATTTTCCGATCGAGCAAGAATATGGGTTAATCGTTCGTGCTTTTCCTCTGCCTGCAAAAATACCAATTTATGCCAATCGATCAGAGAATGATAGGTTGGGTCATCGACTCTGAATTCTCAGTGCAGGATCGAATAAAACTTCGACCAGTCAATCACAAAAAAATTTCAAATCTAGTCCCATAGATGGTGGTCCATTATTTTAAAAAATGATTCTGCGTTTATCAATCGATCAATCAATCAATGTCTGCACCTGTTGAGTACATAATAACCACATGGCCAGATGGTCGCAGTCAGATCCCAAAAAGGCTATGGTAATGACTCTGGTTAAGACTGTCGTGACGGACCTGTAGGATATTTGCCTTAAACGCATCATACTCTCTATCCTTACACATCAAGTTCTGTTCTTCCTCCCTGTGAAAAAAAAACGGCCTTCACTCATTAAAAAGGAAGTAAATTAATCTCTAACCCGTGATACAGTAATGACGTGTACAATCCTGCCTCTCCTGTTTCGGGACCCAAGTCGCAGGTGTCCATGCTAACCTTATCCCAATCTGGTCCCCCGTCACAAGAACAACGGATGTTAGGATCATTACACTTTGAGATTTATTCATTTCCAATGCAGAGTTTCTAGCGATATGGTTCAGGAGAGAGGCTCAGGAACCTCGGGAGGATTGAGATCGAGGTGTCTCAGAATACACATACCGTTTAGGGACTTTATATCAAATCATACTACATGAAACATGAAACATATAAAACCTTTTCTGAAAGTCTGTTTCTCACAAAACTTAGATAAGTTTTTGTAGCAGAGCGCCTTGATTCTGTAACCTAACAATCTGCTCCACGGCCTTTAATCGGGTCAGTGACCTTCACCTGAGAGTAGCGATGAGATTAGAGAGGGAGTCATCTCTTCTTTTCATGCCGAGTAGTGTCCGTTTCCAGTTATCCTCAATTCGCTTCATTTCTGAACGCAAAATCTGCAAAAAAGCTGCCGATGTATAACCAGTCGCTGCCTGTGTAACCACAGCGGTTCTGTGCAGCCGAGAAGCCTGGGAGGATGGTGCTGAGGTACTGCGTTCAGGACTCAGACAGGTCTAAGGGAGTCAGCACAGTCCATCAGTCAACTGGTATAGGACATCCTAAGTAAAAACAGTATAACTTTTGTCATCAAGAATTGGCAAGCGGAAACAAACTTTGTTTCATAAAAAAACCTAGTACCTCATCATAAAAAAGTGACTTGCTTTGACCTCCAACGCATGGCAATGGACAAGCCAAATCACTACATCACCATCCAGGTACACCTACATTAGCAGCACAATTAAAGCGTTACGCTGACTGGATGACAAAAGCGTTTTCCACCCATTTGTCATCAGATCAGAGCGTTGGGAGAGGTGAAAATGGTTATCAATACCTCAAGTTCCACACCAGCTTCTACCACAAGGCTCTTATATTTGACGGTTTCCTCCTGCTGAGCAAGATACTGGGCCTGGAACATCTCCACTTCCTGTTGCCGGCTGTCTACCAGTTCTTGAAGTAGATCAACACGATAATCCTGTAAAAGATAGTTACACTTGTATATCAGCAAGAATCTGCCCTAGAGAAAAATGGCATCTTAATGGCAATACATGACTCTGTGGTAGTGCACTCTGCATGGACAGAACTATTCGTGGTGTATCTACACAGAGAGATTGTGAGTTTATAACCACCTATGCTATTGTGCCCCATAGAATTTTGGTTCAGTTGAAACTTAAAATATTTTGAGGCCAGTTCTTTCTTTTCTCCGCTAGGGGGAAATGACCAGAATCTAACCCCTAGCTCCAGCAAACGGAATGAACCCCTGCTGCATCTGATCTCCTGCTGCATCTGAACCCCTGCTGCATCTGATCTCCTGCTCCCATTGGCCAGCTACAAACCTGCGGGGCATTTTACTCAACTTCATGATATTTAAGTATTGGGAGTACACTTTACCATTACAATAAGGAGGAAAATGGAAAGGTGCAGAACAAAACCTCAATCCACAAAGGAGGGATCATCTTCTTCCACATAGATTTAACTAAGTCAACAACTTGTTTCTAGAATGGCACACGATGCACTCCATAGAGAAGGGTGGGTTTTCCTTTATTAAACGTCACCATTTGACAAGGGTCAAAGAACATAATGTGAATTGAACCAGGCACCTCTAGTACTATGCCCAGTGTGTTATTCACTTACTCACAGTTTCACCCTTGTTGACAAAAATGAAAACTGCAAAGAGTTTAAAGTCTGTCCGCATTGATTTGAGTGGACTCTGATGCTTGCTGGAGAACAATGATATAGCTATACAGCTGTGACTGATATAGAGGTGCCAATGTATCTGGTACTGGGGAACTTTTTTGTGTGGTGGTTGCGGTTCGCAACAAAATTGCACCACTTGAGTTTCAAAATACTGCATACGCAGCAAACAGCGCAGAAGTTGGTTCATTATCCTATGAGGAAGTCAATAAGACCTGGCGCGTCAATGCCGGTTGACAGCTCATTACGCGCGCGAGAGGAGGCAAGAAGATAAATGGGCCATCAATCCATCCAAAAATAAATCACAATCCTCTCCAAGAACACTGCGAGTTGATTCTATGAATAAACACTGCAATCACAACAGCCTGCGTAGGAAGCATAGCTACACAGCAGGGACTGGTGTTAGTGATGTGATGGGTTCTCAGTGAACAGACAGCAGTCTGTAAGGATTGATGGCCTAGTAGTAATTAGAAGACTTTCTCAACAGGTAAATTAGTGGCATCGGGTGGTTTCATTCATGCATGCCTGCTCTTTCTTAGCCAGTTCACTTTTCTCCAGATTTTTCCTAGTTTTCAGTGTGGCTCTCCTCATCACTTTCACGTCACTCTCTACGTCTTCTTTACAGTTTAGGAAGTAGAAGACGCGAATGTTCAGATTTTCCAGCTCTTTCTGCATGGTGGCTGCTGCAATGAAAGGAAAGATACACAAAACCTGCTCCTGTAACTAAAACTCTTGTAAATGAACAGGACTACAGTCCTAGCCGGGAGACTAGAGCTATGATAAGCAGTTTTACTGGACTTGGCATCTCATCATGTTCATGCACAGTGTCCCGGTAATTAACCGACGTTATATTCAATCAAGAGAACTGTCTGCATTCTCAGAGACCATCCACAGGGGGTTGATTTAGAAAGTCTTTGGGGAGCCCAGCTTCCATTTGTTGCGAACAAATGAGATCGTGAAAAATTGGGTACACGTCGGCAATATCTAGTATTGTGACGTTAGCACCTTTTTCACCAAAACCGGTTATGCAAGAGCATGGGTCATAAGAATAATTCAGTCAACAAGTGATAGTCTATTATCTGTCATTGACCACGGGGAGCCTGACAACCATTATACATTCAGACTGTTGTTAATGCTATGCTTCTCTGCTGCAGTAGTGATACCTTCATCCCTCGACTTGTCAACTTGGGAGGCCATTTTCCTATACGCTCTCCTGAGATCATTCATCGCCGCCTCTCTGCTCAGCCTAGTAACAGTGTTAGCTACTACTCCCTGATTTATTTTATCTAGCTTGGCCTGATACTGGGCTAGAACCTGCTGCTCGGAGTACAGTAGAACCCCCACGCTTTCCCGTTCCTTCACCGAGCGCGTCATTTCCGCATCCTAAAACATTCATCACTCTCGCTGCGTGATGGAAACACTGGCTGGTTATTCATAGCCAGAGCACCATCCTGATAATGTAGACATGATCTATAGCGAAATTGATTACATGTGAGACACTGCGCATTTCAATGAACCCAGTAAGTAAGTGACGGGTCGTTGGGCCATTGGCATACCATTCAAACACTGTAAGCATCTGATCAGTCACTGGTCTGATGCATGAATCTAGTTATCCTCTTAGACATAGAAATAGGCATGCCCATGCTTGCCGTATAAGCAAGTTGAGCATAGGCAAAGACCAGTGAACCACAGCCATTTAAACCCACCAGATCTCTTTGCTCCAACGTCAGTTGCTCGTTTCTTTGTTGGAGATGAGAGCCTAGGGCAGTTTGGAACCTCACCATCAGGGGCTGCAGAATACATTATATCTTCCTTAACCCCAGAAAACAGGATAAACACATTCAGCATTCAAGATCTCTTCTTTTACCTCCTAGCATTGGGTAGCATCTGCGGTGACAGTGGGTGGCATCGTTGGGATTATGCTATCAATGAGGTCACTGCCCCTGTGCCTGGCACCAGATATGTTAGATGTACTGAACCGATGGCCTGATCTCGTCTCAGTGAATGCGGAATTGAGTTTTGCATGAACTGTTTGTAACTACTCATACAGTTACGCTGTAAGGACAGCTGTTAATAAGTGTGAAGTTTATATTGATTTCTTACATGTTCAGGATCGAGAATCGTGATCTCATGCTCAGAGTCATCATCCGAAGTGGCGTCATCTATTTCATTTCCCGGTGGGATGGCGCCCTCATCTCTGTGACTGAACCTGTGAGAGACAAGTCAATAACAACTAAAAAATGTCACAAAACTAGTGAACAAAGCTTATCTCAGACTGCGAGGTACTTACGGCGATAATCGTTCGATTTCCTCAACCGGTGACTCTACAGAATACAGATAATCCCGTTTAGCAGGACACACGCGGCACACGGATACCTTAAACATGAGTTTACATATATGCACCCAAAATGATCTATCTTTCCTGTTTTTTCTAGGCAATTACTTCCAATGCCTATTCTTGTATTGGCCCTACAGTAGCACCCATCACTCTGTAACTGTTGCGTAAAGCATATAGGGCTACAGGAATTGCCTTATATGGTAAAAATGAGTAGGATCTTACCATCACTTGGATCATTAGGACTGGGAGCGGCTAGTCTTGTGTATTCCTCCGTATCATCTAGCAGCATTTCATACTCATTCTCATCAGACTCATGGTCATTAATCTTTATCACTGGAACCTCCATTGTCTGTCTACCATCATTGGTATCGGAATCCATACCAGCAGCTGATGACACCAAGGTATTTTATCCAGATACTCCTTTTCTAAGGATGGTGTCAGAAACTGGTTGGGGAAGAGGTCGCAGTCAAGTCAGTGTGACTGACTGACTCATTGACAGCGACTGTTATCGGTGAAAGTAACTAGTGAGTGAGAACTGTTACATAGTTTTCATAATCACTAGACTCAAGTAGAACTCGGATGTTCACAGAGGACTGATGGAAGAATAATATTGGTGCAGCAGTATTAAAATAAAATATTATGGATTTAAGATAAGATGCTTACAAACGTACCTAAAATTGGGAGTCAAACATTGTGCCAACTTTTAGCCCAACATGGATGTTATGAGGCAACAATGCAAAACTTTGCGCGAAACGGTACGTGATCAATGTCTCTCAACGCAACACGAGTAGCATCTGGTAAACATCATACAATTTACAGAAGGCACATGAATTTTTGATTGTTGAACATGAACCATTTATATGGTGCAATTCTGGGTTATTCATGAGCAACCACCATTCTGAAATCTGAAGTGAAAAGGTCTTCACAATAAAATTGTTTCTGTATGGTTCATGTCAAGTCTCAATGTAAATTGATTATACCCCTCCAATCTGTCATTAACGAATGCATTATCAACAAGGCGTACACACACTGCCACATGATTAGAAGTTGACCAATCTGATTGGTCAATTGCTGGTCTCTGGGGATTTGTGTGGAAGCGACGTCGGTTGAGTGTCATAGCGATTGAGCATCGGCGTGTGAGATGTTGTGAACTCCACTACAGTGTAACAATCAACACTATTTCCCGGCGACACGGGTTGACAACGCATAGGATTGATAGAGTACTGCTACGGTAAGTTCCTTTGAAGCATTTCTGTACCCTATAAACTCAGTCAAATTAAGACTGTAACCGGACTAGTAAGGACCAAAAGATCATATTGATTCCAAAAGCACAACTATCTTGTCATGTTCCGAATGTAGACTAACAAATCCCATGAGGATTGTAACTGTAGAATATTGCTACCCCAGGCTAAACGTAATCGCCTATAGATATCTACATGCTATTGTTATATCTATGTATAACCGGATAGTCTGACCTCCTGAGATGAATGTGAATGAAAATAGCATCGGTGTAACAATAATACCATATCCTAAAATACAACAGAATTACATAGATGCCTACGATATCACTATAGCGATGAACAGTGTGGATGCGCATGCATAGTGCAGGATGGCTCAATCAATATTGAATACTTTGGTGATGGTTATTACGAGACCTTAGGATCTCAAACAGAATAAAAGCCACAATGGAATATAAAATATAAGATATGTTGATTAGTTCAAAACCTGGCGGTTTTTTCAGTACCAATCATCCCCAACTGTGAAGAGCTATATGCAATCGCATAGTGATTGATCTGTTTTCCTACTAGGTTAGTCATTTATCATACTTTGCCAAAACTGTCGCCTGCCTAAAGCAACTTCCGTGATTAGTTTACATGTGTGGCAAAACATCATCTACGCACCGGCCGGGGCAAGTAAGACACGAAATTATGTCATTACAAGTGATAGAAACACTGTCTAGATAGAATGCGACTATAGAAATCTGAATGTTGTGCTCATCAAATTGAATGTAGGTTATTATCAGAAAGCTGCCGAATAACTTTACAACTGCAAATCAAGTTTAGACAGAAGCGGAATTGTTTGGAAAGACAAAATCTAATACCTTTGGCTTCCATGGTTGACCAATGTGCATGGAACCATCAGTATTGTGGGTGTGATCCATCTCAAGGTTTAAATTCGCAGTTGTCAAGGCAGCTCATGAATAATGCAAACAGAACTGTCTAAATGCAGGAATAATTTTACTGCATGAGATGACGGTCTCATTCACGTTTACTTCTCCGACCACTTTTAAATGCTATCTGCGTATTGAATCTGAATTAGGAATTGATCGTAAGCTAAGCATGCACACTTGGACTGTAACAAATCAATGCCAAAAGGTTTGGGACGCTTCAAACAAACTTTAAGTATTAGCTTTAGAGCTAGGGCATCTTCAATTATTTAATGGGCACGGCTCGTCTGTGTGTGTACCATATAGTGCGCGAAGCTCCGTGAAGAGTAATTTGGTAAGGAATTATACTGATCTGAAATTCTCAAGATAAATTTGATAATGATAGCCATAAAGTTATAGTTATTCATAGCGAGGATAACTCTATGATGATAGTGCCCGATTCGATGATCCGCACTCAATGCCTGGTAACCCGGTGATCACCCACTACACTAACCTGAATAGGCTCTCATTAACTCACAGATGAATACAGAGGTAGTTATTGAATGTATGATAAATATGGGGCTGCCTGAATGTGCAGACAGAAATAAACAAATGAACAAGTATGATGTTAAAGAACTGGCGTAAGCCATTTTTTTACAGAATTGCTCAAGGAGGCGAGGGTTAGGTCTGTACAGAATAGGTGCGGGTGGCTGAGTGCCAGCTTAGTTGTATTTGCGGTGGCTCTACATTTCTTACCATATACTCATCAGACGTAAGCTAGGTGATGTAATGGTGAGACTGAGTCACACCCATGGGTTGCGGGTGCCACTGAGCACTTTAGAACAGATTAATGAAAACCCAGAGGTTGAGCAAGACTAGGCTGTTTACTGTGAATGGCAATATGCTCAGTCGCTGGTACCATCATTTGCTTTGGGCATTGGGAACGTGACTGTATAGGGGTTATTGTTTAACTATCTTTATTAACTATTGCAGCACAACATGCTGCCGGATATGGCTAGCCCAGTATTCCCTTGGAAATCTACGTCAATAGAAAAGAATACGAGCCACAAAGATATCAACAACTCACTCGAGTCAACCAGTACAAGTTCCTCCAACGGGGAGAACGATGAACAAACGAGAGCAGTGAGATCGAAAAAGAAAATGCCAAAGAGAAGTGGTAAACGTAGGAAAGGTATATCGGCTCGCGAGCGTAATCTGAGACGTTTAGAAAGCAATGAAAGAGAGCGAGTTCGCATGCATAACCTGAACGGAGCATTCCAAGGTCTCCGTGCTGTCATACCGCATGTGGAAGCTTCGCAAAAACTCAGCAAGATCGAGACACTAAGCCTAGCCAAGAACTATATAATGGCGCTAACAAATACTATCTGCGAAATGAGGGGAGGTGACCCTGTATATGATATGGATGAACCAGATATCGACCATGAAATGGAAGACAGCGAACGGGAGGACTAGCACCAGGGGGCGTCCTGTCTTCTCTCGTTATCATAGAAATCTTACAGGAGATAGTTCTGTTGGAATGGTTAGGATTTATTGATCAAATATTCTAGTCAAACAGTTGTGAATGCCTTGGAGAATGAATGTTGAGTGAGTGACATTTTGAATGAGTAGTGGCGTATGGTAGCATTTGTGGTAGTAGTCTGGCAGTACTAAATCTGTTGTTTCCAGCGCGAACTACTTGCATGGTCTTCGTCTGACTGAATACCAGCACGACCTTCCTTACATGTAACTTGCGAGGTCGTTTGAAGGTGACATAATCTAGTGATGTCTTACTAATGAGTGTTTTTTGGAATGCTATCCACACACCCATCTAATCCCCTTTTTATTAAATTAGTGAATGTTGTTGTTTCGTCAATCTATTGGACCATCTATTTTTGCATTTATCAAGTTCAATTCAATGAATAAACTTATAAAAATCAGTTGTGGAAAGAAATCTAGCACCTTTCATAGGCAGCTAGCAAAGTATTTGGTTTTATCAAGGGACTAAGTACATCAGTATGACGTCTCCTATTGATTACCAGGAGTCAACTGTTTTAATTAAAGTGTACAAAAACCCAATCATTTCGTTGAATTTAACTGCACGCACACGGACGCTAGTTATTCCCTATAGCTGACACAGCACCATAATGCATATGAGATCTGCAAGCGGGGAAATCCCGGTCATGATAACCAGGAAATCGCTAGGAGGCTAAAAGGAGGTACAAGGGAATCCTACAGCCCCCCACCCATACAGTATAGCCGAAGCCATGGGCGAATTATATGGGCGCCGGCATTATTTAACCGACCACTAATAGCAGCTGCTACTGGCAACAGATTGCCAGGCTGTGAGCCAAGCAAACCCTATAGGGGGGATTTCATGAGCCAGATGGTCTTAGTGCCTGCTGCCATTATCCGCACGTACGAACATAGGTGGTGTGACAAAACCATTGATTGCCATTGACATTTTAGCACTGATTTCAGCAAGCATCCTGGTTTGCATGGCTGACCGAGAAATGATATGCACACTTTTAGTATTGTCCTAGGACATTTTTAAAAGAGCCACCAACAGAGGAATGATTTGCTCAACGAATTGACCATCTCATGAATTGCAGTCTAGATAGATCTTATTATTGACTACCAGATGTCTCCAAACAAAGATTAAATATTAAGATACAACTGTAACACAAGCGGTGCCCATTTGTGTTACCTTCAGGTCTGGAAGGAGAACAACACAAATAAATAAAAGCAAAAGATGGCTACCGTTATCCAATGCAATTCTGTCACACAGGGCTTTTCAATTAAAGTGTGTGCTGGTCAACAGTGGTTTCAGATTCTCCAGTCGATTGATTCACCGTACAGAACAATAGACCTATCCACAAGTTGCCGAAACCTTGTTGGGAACATTTCAATCCATTAAGAGATCCAGAACTTTTTCGGCAATAATGTTGCGGCATCATGCTTCCAGCCAAAAATTATGTCATGATTAGTTGTAGCATCAGGAATTCCCGGAACTGATTGCGGCGACTCTCCCTTGTGTATATCCCCTATAAATGGTCAACCCACAATGGTACAGCATATATGTCTATATCTTGATCTAGGTATGTGACATATATATTAACACTAAGTTCCTCGCTGTAAGTAATAGCTTTAGGATACTTTCACCCTGTTTTGGTCACATGTCATCAGGAATACTGCATGCTAATTTACAGAAGTAAAACTACACCGGCGAGGATTTAATTCAGATTATATTATAACAAATTAATTTCATACGCAAAATAGTAAAAAGCTTTACAAGCTTCAACCCATTGGGGGTAGCTATTGACAAAAACGAGTTCTCTGCATCTACAAACAGAAACATCCTGGATTCAGTTGGAGTCATTCTCTTCTGTGTTTTAGCCCTTACCTTAAGCATTCCGAACCACAGTCTAAACTATTGGGTTGGAATTGTAAAACCTCGCATGTTAGTGTCCTTAGGTTGACTAGACCACACATGCCTGTCTCGGAGAAAGAAGGTAGGGACACACAGAGACAACTACCAGAATCTACAATCATACCAAAACGTTATATAATCGTACACTGAGAAATCCATATAATGCAAGTGGGTTGAATTCGCACCAAGACCCATAGAGATAATCTGTCCCTCGTGTCTATTAAAAGAAACACTCAAATGGGTCAAACTGAATAGTTGACGCATAACATGACCTGGATTAGTGTGGAGCATTTTCAATATTTCAAAAGCCAATGCACCTAACAGGTTAAAATGATCAATTCTGGTTCTATATGCGATCATTCGTCTATGAATCTTTGATTGACAATCGACTTTGTGGCTGAGGTCCATATAGGCCTATGCCAAAAGACTAAGGAGCGGCAATCAACATGACTAGAAATTCCAAGGAGACCTCCCGGATAGTCGAGGAATTCGAAATGGCCACCGGATGTTACTGCAGTTACTAGCGTAGCTTGCCGTGAGGTTTCTTGCCGGACAAAAAATTATTTGAGAGGAGCATTGAATGAATATCTTATTTCAATCTACATCGACGCCATATGAAATCACTAGATTTTCATTCGCCGTCACTGTATGAATAGTCTTCAAAGGGTTCCGTCATATAAACCAAGCAAATAACATCGGTAGAGAGAAGGAAAACACTCACCCGTGGTGACTGTGTCAGCTTCAAACTTCTCCTGGTTTCCGGCGATTATTATGTGGGGACAACTTCGCAGAATGAATGGGTCCCGGTCAGCGTATGGGTATGAAGCTACAGTAATCAACTCAATTCATTATTATCCATCCACAGACACCAGGAATATCAGAATATTTAGTCAGGGGAAAGTTGAGTTCTATTAGCTTCAATCATTCTATTTTTTTCTATCAGCCGTGGTTGGACTTCGACCTTCCTCCTCGCTGTCCACAGGTTGTGTGGTGTCATTGAGGGGAGATTGAGCCATTTTCTGCCACGCTGGCTCAGGACAGGTTAGCAGAGTGCGATCAGCCAGGGAAAAATCCCTTGAAATACTCCGCCGTGGCTGGGAATTGAACCCGGGCCACGGGGAGGACAGACAGTGAGCTATCCCATTGAGCTATCATGACTGACTTTATTTCTATTTAGCACATTTTATTTTTATTCTATTTAGCACATTAAAAAGCATAGATTTTGCTTAAAGGGGTTATGTCACGGTCAAGTGTAGGCGTACGTTCGGAGTTGTGTTCCCATTCTTAAAGGGAGGCAACTCCGCATTCATTACGACGATAGCGAGTGGTCTTTTTAAAAACACGAATATCGGTCATTCGAATAACTACGACCTGAATGGTCCAAATAGAAAAAAAATGGGATCTAATTACTAAAACTTAGTAACCTAATGATTTTTACTCCCTCATAACATCGGGTAGAACTCAAAATTGAACGCAATATTGGAGAAAACCGAATTTATGAGAAGTGCTTTGCCGGTTTTCCCTAACCCTAAATAAAGGCCGTTGCGTTCGGACCTCTACCATTGCGCAATAATGGCACTAACGCTCGCTGACAGAGGTGACAAACTGCATTCTGAAACCCTATTTCTATATTTTTCTCCACTCAGACTTGTGTAACTACAGGCCTAGTATACACCAGCAGAGGGATTTTCCAAACATCAGCGCGTAGGTCGAGAAATCAATGCAAACACCAGCAGCTTTGTGTTAATTTCCTATTTCGAGGCCAATTCTGTTGCGTCGACGGTCTGAAAAGTGCTTGGCTGAGGGCTCTAAGTATGCGCTTTGGATAGGGCTATATCTAAGCTTCCGTTTGAACTGGGTATTGGGCCATTTGTTCATGGTAGGCTTCAAAATATGAAAACAGGTGAAGACACTTTAGGCCATGACATAACCCCTTTAAGTGAGGGTCCATTCGACAGCACAATTGTAGTGCAACACATTTTTACATTGTTTTAGCCGACGTATTGTGGTCGTTTAGTGTGGCATTGCCTAAATTTAGTTTGTCCCGAAAGAATTGCGATCATATCCAGCAACCATTATTGTCACTCACCCAGGGTGTCTGGAGTAGTTGGAGCCAAGTGACCCCACATCAAGCATCTCCTCAATATCTCTAAGCTTGAGTCTAACTTGCTGAACATCTTTATGTTATTTACTGGTTGTCCACCATGGCAGATGATCCTGAAAGATTATTTTACAGGGGCTAATAAAGGCAAAACACTGGTGAGGTTTACAAAAGTAGTCTCGGATATTCCCCAGAATTTGGCAAATAAGCTAACCAAGTCAAATTACAACCACAAACTGAAAAAAGTGAACAAGACTTAGAACAATCCCAAGGATTGAGTGTCGCCAAATAAAAACTATAACCTTAGCTTTTCTGTGGCACAACAAAATATTTTAAACCTATATAGCGGCACAATGACTTTACACATTAGGTTTGGTCCAGAGTATTGACTAGTGGACAGACGAGGCGCATTTCTACTTACTGTGTGCCATTCACATTAAGTTGGCAGGGATTGGGCAGTGTGTTCACATATCCATTTTTATCCAGCATACAGGGGTGGAGTGGCTGCTGGGGCATGGTGATATTGGAAGGGTCATTAGCCCCTGGTATGATGTCCACGCTGACTAACTGTGATAACTGATCGAGATAGGATCCCAGCTGATTCACAGCATCCACAGTACCAGCTACTGCATTCTTAGTCAAATACTTCGCCTGCAAAAAATGATAGCCCTATAGGGAAGAGGAAACACTCAACTTGAATGACAGCATAGTTTGGTTCATTTGTTAAGTGAACCCCATCCCGACATGTAATTTGAGAAAATGTTCCGAGTATTTTTGCTTTATTATATCGATCGAATAAAATCTGGATCATTGTTTGTATAACTCATGCCATAATCACAGCATACACAACCCAGTTCGCAATGTGACACTACATTCATTGACCTGTTCGGGAGAGCGAGGCCTTGCATAAAAACAAGCGTAACTGGGCGCAATATGCCAAGGTTTCATAAAACGCTACAGAACAAAATCAGAAATACCTTTACTACACAAGTTTCTGATTAACCTGGAGCGAAAATGTAGAAGTTTACTTTGTAATGCTGATCTTTATCATGAGCTTCCTTGCTGATTGAGTTGCCGCATATAAGCAGCCTAGCTATGGAGTTGGCAGGTATCTTCTCCCCAAATAGTAGATTACCGCTTATATACTCCCTCAGCATATCATACAGCAATGGTGAGAAATTTGTGCAGCCAAATTGCAGACCTGAGACCAGCAGTAAATACCTGTCAATGGAAAATCTTAGCTACACATTAGAGTTTACAAACAGGGAGCCGTAGACATGTATCCCGATACATCTGTGAAATAAAATGAACTGGTGTACAGTGGGTGTATGTGTGTTTAGACAGGACACACTGCCACTACACTCAAGCTAAATAAAGATAGCAAAGATATGCACATCAAAATCCAGTCACAGAGGCCTCTAGAGGTCACAGAGGTAGCTAGAGCTCTTTTAATTACAAGGGACATCACCAACTGTTGCCAAACTGATACACGTGTGTTAAAGAGGCTATATGGTATATCACCGCTTTCTGGATGATACACAGTAAGAGAGGTTGATCTCGTACTTGTCAGCCTCGGGAACAGGTCGCTCTACCATTGGTGGTTCCATATAGCAAACTTCTTCAACAACAAAATATCCAGGGTTTTCCTTCTTCTCTACTCCCTTGACAGCCATCACAACGCCTGTAAAACCATAGAAAATAAAACAAGGCGTCAGCACGCAACTAGACAATCTACAGCCAATATCTCCTTTCTGCTTAAGAGGCTTCATGGCTCTTCATCTGTTGCTTCAAATGGCTGGCAGGAAATGAAACTGCCTGGGTGGAATTTGAGTCGGATCTATGCCTACCTCCATATGCATACATCACCAAAGCTACTGACTCACTATAGAGACATGCGAAATACATAGGGAATAAAGTCCCTTTTGCCACCCATCAATTTGTTCAAAAATGAACTCTATGTACTGGGCACTCATGTCTGTCATCTTTAGTGGAAAGTAGAAAAGATTTGATGAAATTCTTCGAGTGCAAAATGTAATTGGAAGCAGCTAAATTGAAATTCAGTAAGCGGTACACCAGTTTATCTCTCATTTGAATGAGTGCCATAAAGACATCAGTTCAAACCATCAAATTTACTACGATTTAGTCTGCAAAGCTTTATCATGGATTCTTAATGTAATACTAAATATTATAAAATAAAGTACCTAAAAAAGCAAGTAAAAACTGAAATATCAACAAAGGGTTTGACAATAGCATTTTGCCTTTCGGCCGCGAATGCGCATAAACTTTAACCTACCAGTAGGGAGTTTGTCAGAGTCTATGTCACCGCAGAGTATGACCCTCTGAACCATATCCTCTAAGTAGAGTACATCGTCTTCACTGGTATAGTTGCTGCAGACAGGCTGTGGGTGAAGATTCAACTCTTCACTCAACTCCTTTAAAATGCTTGGCTGCAGTGGCATCTCCCGAAATGTAGTGCCAATCAAAGCGCATGTCTGGTCAAACTGAATATCACACACCCGCTTGATGGGAAGTTCTCCACCTGAAAATGATACACTACACTCTACAGAAACTGAAAGCAGGATTGATGTTACTATATTAGAGACTGTAATTTATTACCTGAGTGTAGTACTGTTCACCTAGCATACCATTGTCTGTAAGTGTAAAACTGAGACTGAGAGTCAACAGTCGACACTCAAGTCGCTCACACTGACTGAGTGAGAGTCACTCAGTCAGTCGTGAGTCACACTCTGTCACCTGTGACTGACTGAGGACATTCAACAGTCAGACTCACCCTCACGCACTGTCTAGTCACGCCACTAAAACTGAGGGTGCGAGCGACTTGTAAGCCATTGTACAGTATCAACTAACCCCACAATCTGTGGACCTTTGGTTTCAGGACTTCCATCATCTCCCCCAGACGGATTTCATACAACTTGGCGAATTGTCTGCCGAAGCTTTTACTTCCGAGCTGGAATGTGAATCGTTTGCTTGCCGATGCATCAACATAACAACTAACACGTTCGTTAGATACAACGCTCATGGGGGTTTTTGTCAACCCCTTCATACCAATAGTAGAAGTGTGCAGACTTTCGAAAAATTCACAATCTCCTACCCCTAGAAGTTTATTCATTGACCATGGCACCACTCTTGGGCAAAGATTTCCCGCGTTAATCCTTCACGAGCTTGTCCTCTCGACGCTCATTGGGCGCTCAAGCAATCTAGTGCTACGATTGGCTGCCCTGAGCGGAAATAAAGTAATTGAGTCGCCGTAATACTCCGGCAACGCGCGGGCCTACTGAGGCGTTGGGCCGCACAGTAACGGATGACTAACGAACACTAACGCACTGACCCAGTATAATTTAGCACTGCTTGAGCTTACCGCATACTGTGCGCGCTCATGATAGCCACGGTGCATTTGTGTTAAAAGTTAACTCCTACAAGTACAACACAAATTGAAATTATCACTCAGACCGTCAGAGTCAGACTGGGACTGGGAGTGAAACTCACTCGTCACTGAGTCACTCGTTACACGGTTACTGACTCAGAGTCTGACTCGAGTCAGACTCACAGTCACTCCACTCTGAGTCTCAGGTCAGAGTCACTCACAGTCACCCAGTCAGTGACTGAGTGAGTCACTCTCACTGACTCATTCAGTCAGCGAATCACTCGAGTGCAAATTTTGAATTTGGGTGACACTGAGTGACTGACGGTAACTGTAAGTCGTGTAACTTAAGTGAGTAACTCACTAAACGGCGCAGTCACGAGTTAGTGAGTCACTCATCCTAACCTTAGTGAGACGACAGCCTACAGGTGCCTTACAGTTACGGCGGTGTGTATGACTATGAGTATGATACTGGATGCATTGCATGTACTTGTAAAACACGGTATGCCGAACGCCAACTTGAGAAATACAATGAGTCAATGAGTATCCTCAAAGCTAGTACGGGTATGAATTATCCCTCCAGGCTCCTCCATCGAACCAAAATCTATTGACTGATAAACCTGAAGATTACCATCTACCTCTTTGAAGTGATAAAACTGTGATTGTACAGTGAATCGGTTTGTATGGTATTGAAAAAATACATGGTGTGTGGTTTTGGATATTAGCCAGGTAATTAAATTAGTTGTGAGAATTTGTGCATTTGTTGACACGGTGGTAGGCCTATCGTGTGCGCATAGATCATTTCGGGCATATAGTTTTGACTTTTATAGCGGAGACAATCATGGCGGATGAGGCTTTGGTGAGACCACCTAAGCATCAAGCATATCAGGTATAGTTTGATAGCAAGAATATGCCCTATAGCTGGTGTGACTTTGGGTCAGGATGACAATAAGCGGCACATTGATTCTTTATGGAAAATACAACGAACCCGTGTAAGGTCTTGCGATCAGGATTGGAATTTACATAACATTTCAAAATACTTACTCAGCCTAAAGAGGTTACCACCAACATCCAAAGTTTGACCAGTATATAAATGTCAACTACTACCATGATTGGCATACAGGTACCCGGTGTGGTTTCCTTACATCTCGCCATAAGTTGGAGGCATACAAAAGCACTGAGGATTATTCTCTCTGACACCACTAAAATAGCTAGCGACATGCAACATCCAAACCACACCGGAGTTTCTGAGAATCATCGGTCACAAATATGTGAATATTGTAGACAGCCTGTATAAAGTAATTACTGTAATGTTATGTCATGTATCATCATATATTTCCCTGATAGTGCAGAGGAAACGCTGGAGGTGACTCTGAGGATCCCAGGCAGCTGATCCCAGAGTTATGCAGCCAGTTCTATTATCTGGGATGGGTGACAGGCACTGGTGGAGGTGTCAGTATAAGGAATGGGTAAGTCCACTCAGAGCTGTGCTCTGCATGCTCATCTTTCTATGCAGTCAGCGTGGTTTCAGAAATAGCCCCCTTCATTCGCTCTACTTATCCTCAGTGATGCCTCTGCACTCAGATATTCCATATATCCCTACTTGTTGTTCCTTCAGTTTGGTGTTGCTGCTCGATATGTATCTCTTATATTTGCAGGGATTACGTATATGTGGCACCATCTGGAGTCCAAAAAGAAAGAATCAAGGTGAATGCAAGATTCGAATCAAATGACTGCATAGATGGATGTTGTTAATGGAAAGAGTCGCTAGATTTCAGTGTCTTTTGAATCAGGATATTAGGTGCATTCGCGTGCTCGGCTTTTTCGCGACTAAAATGGATTTCGGTCACGAAATCTGCTAAAATGCTCAAGAGCGGGATCGAAAAGCGCGTTTCAAAAAAGCACCTCTCACTTTCGGTCACGATCAGCGACCGAAAGCACGCGAACTGAATTCCGCGACCAAAAGTACGCGTTCGCCTAGTGGTATAGGCAAATGTGAAGGTTACCGTAAAAAGGCTTTATTACTACGTTGGGATAACGAATCGCGGACGATCGTTCGGCTCTAACCGATGAGTTCAGTTGAAAGAGGGCAACTCTGATCCGATCAAAATCCATCCTGAACTCAATTGCGCTTCACACCGCGATCGTGTGTTCACATGCTCGCGACCGAATCTTTTAAAAAAAAAATCGATCATGAGCATACAAATGTACCTAATGTCTTGCGTTGTGTTGTAGTCATCGGACCTGTTTAAGCTGGAGGTGGACACCAGAAAGGTCGTTGAGCAGCCTGACCCAGCATTCAAACTCAAGCAAAGCCAATGCACTCCACTCTTCTTCAACTGTTACACACTAAGAGGTCCGCACAATTCTTTCCTGTTATATATTATCCATGCATTATGACCGCACTTGTAACCGTCTCACTCGTACATGTAAGCGAAGAAATAGTAGACATAATATGTGCTCCATTTTAATCCTCAGCTCACATTTTAAGTCATAATTATTGTGATTGCTTGGTTCTTGTATATTATGGAGTAGTAAAATTTTAGCAGTTCAGATGGTTGCTTTCTAACACAGGTGCTGGTGCGTGTATTCACACGCATTCCAAGCATGCAGTAATGTGCACCCTTCTCTATGCTGGCAGAGAGTTTAAGATAAGAAACCAGGAGATGATAAAGGGCATTAGGAATGATCTTACTGGTGAGTAGAGACTTTACCTGGTGTTCTAAACCAGTTCTAATTTTTACAACACAATTGAGTCTGTAAACGGAATGTGATTCCACTTCTTGCAGAGATGGTGATGTTTGTGAAGAATAATCCTATCTAAATTGATCAGTTTAAAACTTTGATGTGGACGTCACATTCCCTATACACGATTTCACGGACAAACTGTGTTTAGGGGTGTATCACCGTTATGATGATCTGTTGACTATTCCTATAATTGAGAATACTTGTCACGAGAATGAATTAGAAGATGCCATGGCACGATGTATGAAGGATTACCCGGAAGCTCCTGCTGTCTTAGTTCGACGTCATGGCCTCTATGTATGGGGTCCTACCTGGCAGAAGGCCAAGACTATGTACGTATTATCACTTTTGTTAAGGGAGCTAAAAATTGTTGTTGTGTATTTGTTTGCTGCCACCCACCCCGATGGTTACATATAAATCATTTGTGAACCGAGTCCCGTATTAGTAGATACAGTATAACGTTTGGAGACCTACGCTGCACACTTGCTTGATTTATGCAGTGACATTGTTGGGTATAGGTCAGCCATGCCATCTTGCGGTTTCAGGGCGGAATGTCTCGACTATCTGTTTGAGATGGCAGCCATGATGAAGCAGCTGCACATGGATCCGCTGTCAGCACCTGTTTATCCCACCTGCGCGTACATGTCACAGGAGCATCTGGATGAGATAAAGGAGCATTCTCAGAGTAATGGCACTCGTGGTAAGGCATGATGACGCATAAAGAGACATCGCCCTAGGCGCATTGCACTCTGGGAATCAAAGTTGCTCTTTCAGTTGTCTTTCACATAAAAATTGGTTAGTACCCGACTGAAACATCTAGCTGCTAGTTAGCATTAGTACTAGTAGCTATGAACCTTCATCCACATCCCGATTTCAGCGAGTTTAGTTAACTAGGTGACCTTTAGTGTTGTAAAAACAATGCAACTGATTAACTTTGCTCATCCTAATTCGCGTAATGGATTGCAAAAACTACAATTTTTGCTTTTTACAATGAATTTTAAAAAAAGAACTCCCAAATGGATGAAGTAGGATTCGCCCAATGACAATTTTTGTTTATTTTTTACTTTGGTTAGTCGGACGTTTCTATGCCACATCCCCTGTAGGTGCATTGTGTATCGATTATCAAGAACAGATTCGTTCCTGTCTCTGACAGTAGGCGTTTTAATAAGCTAACGCTCATTGCACGTTGCCATGCCACTACTCCAACGCACCAGCAATGCGCCGGTTTGCCTGTACATACGCGTTGGGAGTCTTTGGCTCGATTGGACGAGTCGTCCGAATACAGCAGGACGTGGCGACTCGGGGCTGGTCGTGCGATAGCAAGAAAAATATGTTGACTCGCTGTCACGGTTGTTCGGACAGACTAACGCGCTAGACTTTCACTTTTTTCTAGTTAACGCGCTTGCTTGATTTCAGTCTATTTGGCTAACGCGTGGGCCAACGAACGCGTTAGGCCTACATTAGCTTGTCCGAAAAAGCCTAGTATTAGGTTACTTGTTTTAGGTATTTATAACTGATACACAAAAAACAGTGTATCGGTATTGAAACATTCGATAAAAAAAAGACCTTGCTGACAGCATAGTTGGTGATGGCTTTTGCAGGTATTAAGATTGTTGCGAGGACGTTTTCTTGAATTTTAGATGTCAAGCGTCTGGCAATCAATGGAAGATCAGGGCAGACAAAATCCGAGGAACCCGAAGCTAAACAGCCAAAACTAATATCCCCAACTACAGGTCAAGAAGCGGAGTTTTTATAAAATTCATTTTTACTTTAAATGTAGTATATTGTTATACATACCAAATTACTTGGTGCTAGATACATTGCAGTTTTTTTAAATGGTACATGGACCATGAATTTAAATTTACAATAAAAATCAATGTATAAATTCATCTATTGATCATGTGGTGGCTAGTCGATCGAGCAAGAATTTGTGTGCTTTGTTGTCTTTTGACTTGGATAATCGTGTTTTGTGTTTAGTTAGACTCTTCACCAATCTTTCCTTATTGTCACCTTCAGCTCCTTTCAACAAACTGTAATGGAATAAACATGTTCATCAGCAATAGCAGCATGTGTGCTAGAGAACATGTTAAAAAGGATGTATCACAATATCAAGCCAGACCCGGTAGGATGACTGCACCTGGGTACCTAATGACATGGCAAACCTTCAAAATAAGGTCACAATGGTCAGTACTACTGGCACTAATGGTAATCTCAACTAGGAAAAGATGAACCGAACACATGTACTTACTTTCCAATGAAGAAGCAGCCATTGTCTGTTTTTGTTAACGCATCTACAGTCTCTTTTGATAATGATTCGATCATACAGGCTGCATGCTCACCTATAACAGACAGTCCGAAAGTATGGTATAGAGGTAACTACATACCTGAATAGTGTTATCCACCTTACACAGATACACTGAGCGTGAAAGTAATTACCATTCACAGTGAAAGCTGTCTCGACATAACAGAATCAGTGACTAGTATACCCAGGAGGTGATACTAACAGAAAAAGAAGGCTGGTGGATTTTACCCATTGATATGAAAATATGGATAGGCAATCGCAAATCTCAAGGTCAAACCAATCGATTCGCTTGTGATG
>Ga0224501_10000585_pt1 | contig 28995 bp, 25 predicted proteins | sample SF_Oct11_sed_USG_4_FD_169105 | JGI IMG/M metagenome (GOLD analysis project Ga0224501, IMG submission 169105) | Sediment microbial communities from San Francisco Bay, California, United States - SF_Oct11_sed_USGS_8_1 | ecosystem: Environmental > Aquatic > Marine > Sediment | place: USA... | reverse complement strand
CAACCACACAATGATCAATCTGATGGCAGCTATGATCACGATAGAATTCGGGTGATATAAGCTAAAATACCCCAAATCGCAGTTTATATTATAAAGAATATTAGATAAAAATGTTTGGTTTTTTTTATTAAAAGACAACTTTGTTAGAACCTACAATGAATGTTACCGAAGCAATGAGCATTCCAAACTTCCCAAATTAAAATGATCATTGAATTGAGATCCTTAAAAAACTTTTTCAATGGGAGGTAGCTAGAAGTTTCTGTTATCCGAGACCAAATATCAAGAGTCGTCTTCCCAAATGCAATAAGACGGCCGGGGGGGGGGGCGCGGGATAAATCTATCCAAATTTCAGCCGCTCTATTTCACCTATTCCAAAAATAAATACCGCACACCAAGATGCTTAAAAACAGACTATATACAGTGAGTTTTAGTCGAGTTTCTAGGATGAAAGTCGGCATTAAAACTAGTTAGCTTCTGTCCACAATTTTGTTAACCATGTTGTGTAATGGCAAAGGTGGAAATGTGAGCAACCCTAGATGATTGGATTACTTACTCTTTCCAGCTCATCAGTGAGGTCGTGAACTTGCTGTTCAAGAGCTTGAAGTCCCTCCTTATCTTCTGGTGTATCGGCTGATTGTGGAAGGCCTTTATTCTGTGGGGAGCCCATAGCCTTCTGCAGCTGAGCTTCAAGTGCATCATGACGTTCCTGGAGTGTTCGCTGTTTCTCCTCGTACTGAAAAACGACACAAGACTAAAGACAAACAGCGCGGTGGGACACGCGGACCAGCACCACAAGCATGCGGCTAGCGGACTTGATTCGCTAGCCAATGAGGTGATAGCGTGTGAAATAATGTGGGCCAATCAGTGGACAGTGGCCAACCCAGACGAGTGAGGCACCGAGTTATCCACACCGAGCAAAAACCACCTACGACCGTACAAGCAGGCAGCAAACAGTTCGATTCTCACAGACGAGGACAAACTGAGGCGAGGTGAGTCTAACACCACATACGGGCGCAAATATGGCTCTGCACGATGGCCGCTTACCTCCGAGCTCAGCTGTAAAGTATCAACAAATTTTATAAGAGCTATTCTACCAAAACATTGGGCGGTCGAAAATGACTTAACTCATAAAAGCCATGTTATTTGGCAACAGGCATTGAGACTGAGATTGTCAAGATGAAACAGAAAGATCCCTAAGGGCAGCTTAGACAAGAAATTTTCAGTACTCACATTTTTCACTTGACTCTCAGCTGCTGCGAGATCAGATTCCAGTTTATCATTCAGGTCTTGTACACTGGTACACTCTCTCTGAGCTACCAGATACCGCTGCTCTAAGGTGGCAATCCTCTCTTCCTGATCGTCTCTCTGTGCCACTGACTGTAACACAAGCATTAATGCTCAAGCTGAGACCAAACAATTTATGAGATTGGACGAAGTCAGGGAGGTTATGCCTTCTATTCACTTGCGTTGACATATGATAAAATGTCTGACCAATGATGATGACCAGACAGAGCAAAATTTATTGATTTGAGCCAATCAAAGTACTGTAATAAAATAAAATTCAAAAGAGGACCGCCAAGGCATCAATTATTGATTTTTGGTATAATCTAACAGGAAGTGGATTGCGAGGTTATATTCCACCATACAGGCATGTGTTAGCAGTAGCGTAATATCACTGAAACCATAACCGACTAACAGACAAACTGCATCCTCAACTTTTGATTTGTTTGTATGGCTTACTGAGTAACAAAATGTCATGGGCTGTTGAGCGCACGCAGACCATGGCTATTAGCTTTGTCCTACAGGAGTCTTCACCAACAATTTACCTCCCGGAAGTCGCGCGAAACCTTGGCTAACTGTTCCTGATATTTCTGCGACTCTTGCTTAGCGAGTGTCACACTGTCTTCCGTCTCTTTGAGTCTCGCCTGCATTTCGTTTAGTTTGGTTCGACTGAGCGCGATCTCACTGGCTTGTTTTTCTGTCGTCTCCTGTAGGCCAACGACTCGCGCTGTCTCACCCTCATTGTCAAGAAGAATTCCATTAGAGAGACGCTAAAATTGGAATTAGTTAAAAATCATCATCAAGGTGCACGAACAAAGAAGATAATAGGGGTCAGAAGCCAGACATGAAGAGCCGGGTGCTATGAGCAAGGCGGGTTTTACAGCCAGGTCATCGGTAGGCTGATGTTGAAAACCTATAGCATAATGGGGATCCCTATCATAACATATTTGTGTTGTGTTCGGCAAGCATGTTTCTAGACAGAGAATCAACATGGGAGCATCCTTTTAGTGGAAAAGGCGAACTCGGACTATCCGCTAATTTAACCTGATGAAACCTACAACTACAATGAAGTCTGCATGAGCTTATTTCCGTATTTGACCGAGCACAACGGCTATCGGCCAGGGAAAGGTATATCCTATGAGATCCTCTGCTCATATCACTAACTCATAGTTATAGGCGGCTGGTTCGCCATGTTTGATCACACTTGTTCAGTTGAGGCGTCAAGTGCTCGGCATTAATGTAAACAGTAAGAGCGGAGTAAAAGATTGATAATCCAGCTAGTAGGTAAATAGCCAGGCACAACTTTACGGTACACAGCCATTAATAAGTATTTAGTAATTACTACTACTATGAACAGGAAGTGTTCAGCTTATTTCAGAACATAACATGATTACTATTGCACCTTGGGCAAATTATTAGGAATCACAGGCGCACCTTGTTCCGTTTATTGTTGCCACATGACAAATGTTTGTAAGATAAATACAGTACAGTGTGCATTGAGAGGGCTGCACTACCTTATGTAAATACAACACCAGTATTCTGATATTACCGCTCCATAACTCCTACGCTGAATATGAGGACCGATTTAACTCAGGCCAATGTACATATATTAAGTGAGAACACATTTTTGAATCATAATCATTGGCTCTCAAACAGCCATCTTCCTCAGATGGCCACTGACTAGGGGAGAACCTTGAAGCCATTAATCATCGACATACCTTATTATGGGAGTTTTTGGCCTTAACATCAATAACACTATTTCTGTTTTCTTTCGGCTTGTCCTCTCCATTCTGTTTTGACTCCATCGCTCGATATACGGCAAGCTGAAAATAACATGCGCCACACATGAACTTACAGAGACAGGGAGGGTGGAACTGTCAACTTGAACATATAGGAATTGTATAATAGGACTTCGGTGACTGTTGCCCACCCCCAGGATATTGACCTCCAACCGTCTTGCTGTGCTCTGGTGAGCAAGTGAGGCTGATGCTTGTGCAACTCTTCTTCACTTTGAACCGATTCAGGCACAAATCAGGCTTCCTTGTGAATCATGTGGGCCCTCTTTGAGCCCGGAGGACCAACGTTATTATTACTAAGTCTCTTTTTACAACAAGCATAGTTCCGAGTCTTTTTACTCTGTGTATGCACTTAAACATACTGCGAATCTTGCATTAACAGGAACGGCAGGATGAGTGCTTGAACCCAGTATCTGACAGTCATGAGTCGAGCGTCAACCCATTCAGCTAAAATCTTTCTTATGCTAAGGTTTAGGGTGCCTTTCAGAGCAAGATCATCAAACGAGTTTAAGATATAAAGAGATCAAGATCATGTGAGACAACTGGGGTGTCAGTAAACAGCACTTCATACCTCATCATTGGCAGCAGCCAACTCATCCTCCAGTGCTGAGGATCTTTCTAACTGAACGCGTAGACGTTCTCGCACCTGACAAAAACATATAAACGTCAACCCATCCGACAGATTAGTCTAATGAACGGCGTACAATATCAAATCATTGTCCCGTATGAAATTGACGGAACTAAATAGAAATGGCTATACCCTACACATGTGCATGTACGGAACTATTCTATGTAGGGTAATTTTCATGGCAATCTTTTTAGTACAATAGGTGAACACATTTCGTTCGCCGTATTAACTGGGTACAGAGGCTATGAATGCACGAAGAAGGTATGGATATGAATATATCACAATCTGGCCTCAGTCATCAATTGGGAATAATCAGTCTGAAGAAGACTAGGAGGCTCGCTAAAGGATGGTCAGAAAAACTACTGGCCATTTTTAAAAGCTCTGCTATTAGACTCATTTCAACTCATCTATAAAAAACAGTGACATATTTCATAATGTGAGCGAATAAACATTCTCAACTAAAGCATGCTGGCATCAATAACAGATTGAAGCCTTAGCAAGATATGACTACCAACCTTTTCATCAAGTGCTTTGTGATGTTCAAATAAAGATTTCAGAGCTTTGAGGACTTCCACCTCACTGGATACGCCGGCTGGTGAGGATGCTTGTCGCTTCACCACTGTCATTCGTAAAGAGCGTTCATGGCGTGATACAAGGCACTCTAAATGCTCCAATAACAGCTAAAACACGAGGGAATGCAATTGACAACCCGTCACAACAGAGACGGTGATATATATATATAGATATCAGTCAAGGTTGCTCTATATCGATGAAAACATCTCATCTGTTTCTTATCAACATTTAAACCAGGTTTAAGGATTCAAATGTAACTGAAAGCCAACGGCTAGGTTGGACTTCTTCATACATAACTAAAGCAGGCAGCACACAGTTCATTGAATAATAAGTCAATCGGCGTTCACAAGAAAAATACATACCCGTGTGTTGTTTCTTTCTGATTTCAATTCATAAACTTCATCTTCTCTTTCAGCTAGACTGTCACGTAGAAGTGCAACTTCTTTGGAAAGGCTAGCGAAATCCTGTAAAGTCAAAAACATTCTAGCCAAGCCACCCTCACATAAAAAGACTTGTATGACTATGGCATTTTAGCCAGAAGCGTGTTCACTCCGCATGCATGCACTGAATTAAAAAGGTTACGTAGACATCACAATTTGCCTCGCACGGCTTAGATAGGTCAACATTCAACGGGAATTTATAATCATATTCAAGAGAAATCGACCAATACACTTCTGTCTCAGCAAAATTATTGATTCAGATAAAACCTGTCAGCTAAAGGATTGTTACTTTTCACATGCAAACCATTAGGGCACTGCGCTCTGTATAACGCAGCAGATTACCAATCGGCCCAGGACTACCGCCTTACATAGCAAGGCTTACAATACCACACGAACCATGCTTACATGACCGGATACAAAGCCATGTTCCAAAGTATACTACAATGGTGAACGATCCCAATGATTCTGATAAATCACCAGCTGGAAACTTGTCTCATTTAATCAATCGATTGCCACCCAGCAAATAGAAACGCCGTTAGATCAGTTGTTGAGATCTCTAAGAGTAACACAGTCATTAACACTAATGTCCTTTAGTCTTGTTCAATTTCACATTTGGTAGGAATGCAAACCAGGAACTATGCACGCATCAGCCGCATAGACAACTTAAATAATATAATAAAAAACATGCAACAAATAGCTGACTCTAATGCGCTGACAAGGCCTTATATTAGAATTTCACTGTTTGACAAGAAAATTGTAGAAATGAATTTTCATCACACCAACTAGCTTTGCTGCCCGTAGCCAAAAGGCTGAACTGATAGGTAATTCCTCCATTTCCTTTATACAAGCTAATCTGTTTTGCTGTCCTAATTAATATCTGGCCAAGCTTAATCAGTCGCTAAATAGTCTGGTCAGAGCTTAGCTACCTTTGTGTAACTAGACCTGCTGCGAAAGCGAGTGATAATGAATAAGAGGAGTATTCAAATAGTTTGATCGCTGTCAGTGTGGCAATGATTGGAAGGTACCACACACAATCACCCATAGGGTTCTCTACAGGTGTTATGGTAGCTGAAGGTGTCCTGTTGACACATCCCACTGACCAAGCAGGCCAATTTCTGCACCACCCCTGTCATGGAGATACAAAATTAATATGCCACAGACAATCCACTTTTTGTTCGTTCGTTTTCTTATTGCCAACAGATTGCATTTGAATGGGCTGTTTTAATTGAGGAGTGAAGCGATAAGACTAAACGAGTCATATCCGTAGTAACGTACTTCAAATCACGGAATAACTAACCTGCGGAGTAGAAGCTTCCATCTGTTTTTGCAGTGCTTCACGTTCACGTTCCGTGTCTTTCAGTTTCTGCGTCGTGGACTGTAAATCGTCCTGGCAATCACGAAGTTGGTCCATTAACTTATCCCGCTCATCCAACATATTAACCATGAGTTGTTCAAAGTTAGAGTCCTCGTTAGAGGCCTGCGAGTCCCTGTCCCCGGATCCATCCTCAGAGATTGTAGGCATCACGTCGCACATCATCATGGCTGTTTATAACAGACAATAAATAATCAGATGAATGAAAAACTTCGTTATATACCGCTCATATGCGCGTAGTGGAATTGGTGCATTGGCAGACAACGCCTCCTGTGGTAAAATAAGATCATTGAGCAGTGCAGATTTTGGAACATTATTCATTTTAACTGAGGCCTTTATCCCCAGCAAAGCCTGTGACAGTGGATATTGTTCAAGTCTTAGGGATCACAACGGTCCATCATCATAATAAAGCATTTTGAGCAATCACGATAAAAAGTAGCCTTTTCAGTTCAGGCAGCACTCCGTCACCGGGAGAGTAATCGCACAGAGCATTTGGTCAGAGGATTACCCAGCACATTCTGGGCACATCTACATACATTACATATAAAATAGACATGGCGCTTACAGTCAAATGCACTGTAAAGACGATGAAAATGCTAAGTACCTGTCCGATGATGATTTATTGTTAGTAAAAGTACCAAGAGTGCCGTTCCTTGCTGCTTATTGTTTAACTACCTTATTAATGTGCTGAGCGACAGCGGATGCCTACTACAAGTTAACCAGGGAGTTGAAATGGGGGAAAACCAACAGAAGTTATAACTATATGGGAAATACCTCACAGTCCTACTTATAGTCATGATCAACATACCATTTCTTGTGAAGCATCGATTCCCCTCAAATATCAGTAGGGTAACGCGTAGATATATAACACAATGATGGATGTTATAGTTGGAGGTGTTAGGTAACTAGCCCAGTCAGTCGGTCACTGACTGACTGGGCTAGTTACATGACACTTCCAATTGGTTTTACACTGACTCAGTGACTGAGTCGGTGTACTGTAAGTGATGCTAATATATAGTTATAGCAATGAATAGTATACCAGTATCACACCCACAGTAATAGCATAGCAATAATATTGTTACTATTAGACAGTAACTAGTACTAGTTACGTTAGTACTCCGTCTCTCAGTAGCACCCAGCCAGTCATTTGTCAGATTCAGAACCAATCATCCTAGAGACAGTTCTTCAGCTTTCAAATTTAATGGAATGGTAGAGCCTAGAGGCCAGAGGGATTATGAGTTTTAGCCAATTGAATTAGGTATGACCGTCAGTAGTCATAATCATAATGAGAGTAGAACTAGAAATCGCCGTCAGGTGTGTAAACTAAAACTGTAATCTAGTCATTTGATATGTGCGTAGTCGGCCCGTAGTTAATGACTAACTCACTGACTGACGAACTCTAATTCTGAATTACTACTACCAGTAGTACTAGGTCTAGACTCTAGTCTAGAAGTAGAACTAGAAGTGTAGACTGTAGCTAGTGTCCGTGTGTAGCTAGTAATTGTAAACTAAACGCTAAAGAATTATAAAATTAAAAGGCAGGATATCGGCATACTACTTTCACGCAACTTTACGCTTTATATTAGACTACAAGTGTACACGGTTGGAATATATCATGGTACCAAACTTCATTTACACACATACCTATTTACAATAAACAGAAGAGAGTCACCTCGGATGGACACTCCGCTAAGTAGGAAGAAAAGTTGGGATACACATAATATCCATGTATTATCTTTCTATCGACCTCCTGCGAAAACTCCCACAATGCAACCGGTTTCCTGTTAAAACCCCTGCTAGTGTATAGACGCAAACCAAATCTTACCGGATAACTTACGGCCAGCTGGGACTGTCTATTTACGAGGGTTGCGCTTCAAGGTAAAGACGCCGCTTGCTCCCGGAAATATTTCGACTAGTTAGCTGAAAGAGGCACACTTTGCGGTGACTAGAGCCGCCCAAGGCTCTTCTGCAAATTTCCGTGGTTTTTACCTTTTGCTTTTGCGTGAATTATTTTGGCTGATTATACATGTAGGGGAGGAAGTTTGACGAGTTTACAAGCGGTCGAAGGTTGGGTAGCTGCTATTGATAGGGTTCAAGAGCGTACAGCACACTTTTCTCGTCTTTCTTTTGATAGGGTCCATTCATAGTACGACAATGCGAGTTGTCTGCTAACCGCCCCCAGATCTCGTTCAAAACCTCGAAACCACAGCAACGCTTGGAGAAACAATATGGAGTTGTCGGTATCAAAATCTGATTGAAACTACCGAACTCCTTCAAACTATTCCGCATTTGAACGTAATACGCTCAGGTAAGTGGTTACAAATACTCTTATCTCATAGGACTGTCGCTGTGCTGTGATGGAGGAAAACTCTTGGTAGTCTAGCCGTCTCTGACTAGGACAATCAATGCTGAGTCAGTGACTGGCAATCTTTTTGAGACTCCAAGTCCAAGTGCAAGCCAAGTGCTTCTCGCGAGACCGATGTAGCTAAAGGAATATTTGGTCAGATTGGTGTACAGTTATTTACTAGATTATGTTTTCATCTCGTTAATGTATGCCTGGTGACTAGGCTGATATAACGTGTTCCACTTAGTAATCCAGTATTTTGCTGATGGCCCAACTCACTTCACTAGTAAATCTTGTCTCAATGTTATATTTATAAGTTAATGTTATCAGTATAATTTCTTCTACAGCTGAATCTCTTAGATGAGAGTTGACTAAGGTTAACAATGGATGACAGACTGAGGTGGCTCGAGACGAGGATAAGCTCGTCACTGAAGCCTCGCAATGAGGACCTCAAGGCTATGCTAGCCAGCGATGAAAACAGATTAGCGTTTCATGAATTCATAAAGAATGAGGACACAAAGAGCCTGTTTGTGTATGTGATACCGCCAAGGAAGCTAGTGGCATCACTAAAAGCCCCACATGGACTGCAAGGAAAGTCCATCTTCTTTATGAAAAGTCAAGGAGCCAAACTCACCAGAGATAACATAGGTAAAGACAATCAATGGCTCGGATCGAACATATTTCGAGCATTAAAGTAAGAATATCAAATTGTAATGCTGAGTATTGAGATGCTCATGCCAAATGCGTTCACGCACAAAAAACTGGAATGTTGTTTCCTTTGAGGTATTTGTTATCATTCAGTGACTGAAAAGAAGATATCACTGTGAATAGATTGTGGGATTGAACCCCAGCTGTTACATCAACAATCGGTTTGACCAATAAATAATTTATTAATACATGTATAATCTTGACAAACTACCGCACTTCTGACTATCCCTATTGTTATAATTCATATCCTAATCTCTTCACTCAGGCGAGGAGGTGACGTATTCTGATTGTGACAAAATCCTCCTGGATGACATTGATCTCGTTACCAGAGAAGTTTTTCTGCCTTTACTGTGCTCTGATGACACAAACGCCCGTAACATGGTAGTTAGTGCTGACCGACTTATGGACCAGCTACACAGAGTGACTGCTAATGCCGAGGTTTCCAGCGGTTATATCAAGGTATGCTGGCAGAATGCTTTGTTTAGGTTGAATGACCCTCAACCCTCAGCACCACCCACTCAGTCATGTAACACAATGCTTCACCCTGGGTCAGCAGGCAAACTGGTGATGGTAAATAGCCCCTGAGCCGTGTCGATATTTACTTTACCAAGCCTGCCCAGGGTTGTAGCTGTACTAAAAGCTGGACCATGATCTAAACCGGCGGATGCCACTACGCTCCACATCTTCACATTTTAGTTTACTACACAATACACAGTTCAAAACATGTCATGATGAGATTCCCCAGAGCATGCATTGGTACGGTGGGGTTGGTTTTGTCATGTGGTAGATCACAAAGGAATGTTTTAATGAATGTGTGGTCATTTTACAGGGCAAGGTTGTTCTGCCTCTGCCATCAGTAGAAGTCTTAGCAGAAGCGGCCGCAACTCCAACTAGAAGGGCTGCTGTTCTACACGTTCTGGAATCTACCACAATCGGCTGGATGAAACAAATAAGGGTCAGTAGAAATTTTCTTTTATTGTTCTACGCGAACACCTGGCCAACATATTCATAGCATTCTGAGTTGTTGCTGCACAATGTGCTTGGAAAGAGACACCTACAAGCTATATTGATAACCATGTATCCAGTAATATTAGTGACACAAGACCAGAGAATTTCTGTGGGTAGCCTGAGTTGATCACCAATATTTGCAGCATGATCAGTGGTAACAGCCATTACAAAGAACTCAGTGAAACCTGTGTCAGCATTAGGTTTGTCACCACAAAAATCTTTTGTGATGATGGATAATTCAAAACCCTTGTTATTAGGCTCTGCTGAAGCATGAGCCTGTTGAAGATCTTCAAAGGATTTATGGCACACATCCTGGTCCTCTGGATGAATTAGCGCTGTGGGAAAAGCGACAGCTAATGCTCCACTCTATTGAACACCAACTAGAAACCCCAGTTGCCAAAGATATCATTGTGAATTTGGAAGAAGCCCAAAGCCAGGTGAGTGACTGAGTGTATCACTATGTTTGTGAGTTTTGAACGGTTATGATTTATTTAAATAAGCGGAATTAAAATTCACTAGGGACATCTCTTTAATAGCGAATCTTTTGACAGGATATAGTGAGCTATTGGTCTTTTGTTTTATTGCACTCGCCAGCCCTGCATATTTGATTTTTCTTATGTGGTCATGAATTGTTTGCTTCAAACTGGATATTAGCCGGTTATTTGGTCTCCAATTAAACATCCAATTTTTAGACCTTAGGGTTTCAGGTTTCATTTCTTTAGTTATGCTGAAATGTGTAATACATGTAATACATGTACCACCAGATAAACTTCCCCTTGTATCGTTATGCTGTCACTCCGGGTCACCCCCATGCGGCGGCGGCGGGTAGAGTGACTGATAGTGGTTTTGGTTTGAAGGTGTTAGAAGATGTCTTTACTGATTCCTATCCATATAATATGAATACATATGCCACGTCTTTTCTCTATTTCACAGTACGCTCAGTCATTCCATCAAATCCGGCGGGATATCAGCCGCGCTCTACGAGAGACTAACGAAATACTGCAGTTTTGGGAGACAATGCAGCCATGGTTTGTTCAGCTACATGATGCCACTGATCCGCTGGAACAGCTGAGACTGCTCCCACCTATAGTACAGACCATCATGCTCGTTTGGCAGTACAGCCGGTATGTAGAGGTAGTATTGTCGTCGGTTATGGGTCACGGCATGAAAAAAAGGAGGTCGACCTAAAGAGTAATCTTCTCTATGGGGCACACAGGTGCACGCAGAAAGTCTCCTAATGACTCACCCTGGGAATTGCTGAGTCAAATAGACTTTGTAGGTCACTTTCTGTACTACTGACAGCTGTTTTGTTTTGCAGACAGGAAATTACTAATTACAGGGGTAGCAGATTCTTTAGATATTTTTCCTCCCTCTGTATGACTCCTGAGGCAGACATTAGCTTATGTCCAAAAATTGGTCTACCTAGTCATGCATTCAGCCTTTCTCAGACTATGTCATTTGAGGGCTTATTGAAATTTCACAAAGAAATAAATTCTCTTCCCTGCTCCCCACTATCTGCAAATGTTTATCTAGTTACAGCAGTGGTGGGAATTTAAACTCCTTCTATATTACTGCCCTTTATTAGGATTGAAGAGGCGATCAGCTGTACGCCAGCAATTTCACCATTTGGGGCCTGCTTGGGAATTTAATATTACACAACAATGAAATAACCATTCAATAGTTATCTAACCAGCCTGGTCCAGTTAAAAAATTCTAAGCATCTACTGTAGCAAACACTCATGTCACCACCCACAGGGATACCTCTTATATGGACCTCTTATATGGGGCACTTGGGGTGTGAGTGGAAGATCTCCTAGTCAGTCACCCCGGGAAACGCTGAATCAAACGGACTCAGTAGGCCAGTTACTGCACCAACCCTGACAGATATTCTGTCTCGGAGACATAAAATACATTTCCACTCTGTTAGTATTACTGCGCTATATAAGGATCTGTATTTGTTTTAGTTACTATCATCAACCGTCTAACTTCTCCACACTCCTGAGAGTTATATCCAATGAGGTTGTGCACAGAGCGATGGCTATAATTGGAGATGATGTTTTGGATGATCCAATTGGATCCTACACCAAACTAAAGGATGCACTAAAAGTATGCGCCGCGTTCAGAGGAACATACCTTGATTACAGAGATAAGTCTGATATCATCAATGAGGCGAATATACAGGAGCACTCAGATAAAATGTAAGTTATCGTTGTGCCATGGACCGCCAAATGTAAGTTATCGTTGTGCCATGGACCGCCAAATGTAGGTTATCGTTGTGCCATGGACCGCCAGTTAGCCAATCAAATCCACAACCGAACCGAGACTTCTGTTGGAGAAACAAAGGATGCCCATTGTTCCAACCCGAACCTGGAATCTGAAAATCCCAAGCCATTTTGTTGAGTTACCTGTTGGTCTGTAAACTGTGAGACATTGCATCCGGAAGATATCTGTCTTTAGGTTCTATGTCGGGTTCTCGAAGTTATATTGTCATTAGAGTTATTTATTGAGCGCATAGCTTGTAGCTGTAAATCTCTGTACATAATGTTCTTATTAACACATGAGACCATCGTGGTGAATCCTCATGTCAACACCTCTGATTCAGAGCACAAAAATGATCTCTAAATGCATGCGAGTGATAGAGTCTGAGCTGTTTGCGCTGTTCAAGCCATTTATTGAGATATAAAATGCACTGTTAACAGACCACCTTTTTTTTTGAAGGACTCTAAATTCTAAAGGAGATCATCTGTTTGCCACTAAGTTGTATGGACCATACGCATACCAGCCTAAATATGGCCTGAGTCCAGAGGAGGAACAGGGAAGTGTGGAAAACCTCGCTACTGACAGAGACTTATACTGCAACTCTCCGTGGCCACAGAGAAATGCCCCATGCTTCAACCTACTCAATGCCTTCATGGAAAGGTGAGAAAAAACTGAGACAAACCTGATGGTATGAAGTGCTGGATAGTCGTCTGGTGCCTGATGTTATGAAGTGCTGGATAGTCGTCTGGTGCCTGATGTTATGATGTGCTGGATAGTCGTCTGGTGCCTGATGGTATGAAGTGCTGGATAGTCGTCTGGTGCCTGATGGTATGAAGTGCTAGATAGTCGTCTGGTGCCTGATGGTATGAAGTGCTGGATAGTCGTCTGGCGCCTGATGTTATGAAGTGCTGGATAGTCGTCTGGGGCCTGATTCCCATTGGGGCCCTAGTTTATCTTTGACTATGTCAGCTTGGGTTCGTGACATTAAATAATGAGGTTGACCCATACAGTAACCTGGTCCATGGGACCCATACAGTAACCTGCTCCATGGGACACATATGGGCTCATACTAAAAATAAACCATTGGTTTTGATTACCGCCGTGTCATTCAGACATTGCGGTAGTAATACTAGTTACCTTAGTTCATTTATATTGGTGATCGAATCAGTAAGGGAATAATCCAATTTAGCCACCTTTTTTATATTCGTAAGACGAAATCGGTATGAAACAGGGAAATTGATTGGGCAATGACATGAATGCTAGCAATGATGTTTTCAAACACCCCAATGATCTAATTGAAATTTTTCAAAGGACACATTATATATTAACTCCGTAAACCTTTATAAGAGTGAACTGTCAGCTCTTACCGAATGATAGACTTTATTGTGAATTAATATAATGATATCTTTAGGTGCAATGATGTGCTTGAGCTGGTACAAACTACACGCCATTTCCGCCTGTTAGCTGACACAGCTGACATAGGGGGCGCTGGCAGCTCAAGTCTAGACGCTCTCGTAAAGGAGATAAACTCTCGCTACAAGTCAGCCATGGACACATTCTTCGGCGCAGTCAGTAATCCATTAGATATAGATGGAACTCAAGCATTCGAGAAAGCGTTCTTCAACTTCCGTACTGTTGTCAAGGTAAATGGAACTCTATGAAGTTATGTATACATATGCCACCTTTCTGGGGTTTCTTATCCCATAATGGCTGTACTTGGGATATTCCAGGGGCATAACCTATATAGAGTCTGTGTGTTGAGACTTTTGTTTGTCGAGAAACATTTTCTGAATCATTTAAAATCCTCCACTGGAGCCCTAACCCACCATCCATTTAAACTAAAAAATCTCCAAAGTTGCTGCACCCAAACCCCTACTAAATTGGCTGAAACCAGCAGCTTTGCAGTTGATCAGTCAATCCACCCCATACCATTGTAGATGCTGGAAGTGCAGCTCGCCGAAATAATCAGACAGAGCTTTGTTCAATGCCCTAATGTTGGTGCGCAGTTGAGGTTGCTAGAAGTGTTCGAAGGAATATCAAGTCGAGAGCTAGTTCAAGCCAATCTACGAGACAAGGATAAAATTCTTGTCGATAACTTTATAAATGAGCTCATGCAAGTAAAAACGATGTTCCAATTTTTGGCCAAGAGTCCGCCATCGCACAAAAATCAGCCAGCGGTGGTTAGCAAGATTCAGTGGATACATGCGCTGAGACAAAGAATACAGGTAAATAAAGAGTGCCTACAACCATCAATCTAAGGCCTCTTGTATCAAATATTCAGTAACTAGGCAATCGGGTGTCGCTGCTAATTGCTTCATACATTGGTTAAAATACTCTTTTCAGTGGATTTGCTGGTTCGGTATAAGCCTAGTTAGCTTTGACCTCTCGCGCTTGCTTATAGTTGATGTATATATGTTTCATGACAAATTTTGTTAACATAAATGGAAAAGGTGATTGGCCCTGGATGACTGGCCTTCATAAGGTGCTTCCTGGTGCTCCTGAATTGATTTGATAACTGTCATTTTGATATTTTAGCAACCAATGGAGAAGATTCGGGCCATAGCTCCTCAACTTTTAGAAGGAGATGAGGGCTGGCAAATCAAGGATACATACGCCGAAGCCCTCGCTGAGTTTGAAAAATATGAGAACAGAGTTATCGATAAGTGGCAGGGTAGAATAACAACCCAACTCACTGAAAAACTCAAACAGCCTGTCTTGGTATGTCTGAACTCTTTCCTTAGTGTTTTCATATTCCATTGTGATGAAGTCATCTCCAATGCATCTCATCAATCTAGTGTATTAGAGGTCTCATATGAAGAACCCCCTTGGGAAGTCAAATCCCTCAAGTGCCAATTGTTTGTGTAATAATATATTTGCTGTAGTCCTCTTACTGGTTCCTCTAGTGATGCCATCACCATAGAGTTATCCTCTAGGATGGTAACTCTAGGGCTATTACATTGGTACAACATAGTATATTATACAGGTGGCAGATGATTATGATGAGGAAACCGAACTTCGGCCACAGGTTCTTCACGTGAACCTCGACCCGCAGCTGCTGCTACTGCTCCGTGAAATTCACTACCTCAGTCAGGCCCCATTCTATGTGGCTGTGCCAAGTGCTGCCAGGTGGGTAGTTATGAATGATGCTGCAACAGGCCAGCCAAGGTCTGCTGGCGGAGCGGTGATCTAAAAAAGTGGATTTACATTCCGAATCAGAGTTGAACGGCCAGATCAAGACATTTTTCGCTTCTAGTTAAAATGTTGAAAACCTAGAGAGGTTAAGATACATAGGGTTACTGGAACTGGTTATATTACCGTGCGATAAACCTTATGATGATGTCTGTGCTATGTGACTAGAAGGCTTCCCCAGACGAATCCTAACCATTCCGGTTACGATTCATCAATGGGTAGACCGAGTGGTGTTTGCAAACCGTTTGCATCCTACTACTACTGATGACATGCAGTTACATATTACCTTGACAGGGATCTGATACGCCATACTGATCCATACACGCTAAGTGTGATTGCTACACGCCTAGAGACCATTGTTAGCAAGTATAATACTGTCATGAAGCTGCTGGGTGACTATGAAAGACCACTGTTTGAGAGGAAGCTCGCAAGAATTGACCAGGTAGGTGACAGATGATTAAGTTGCTTAGGAATTTTTAGGCCAATATCCCTGGCCATATCCATGGAGATACCTTCTATTTTGAGGTGGTGGTAAGTATATACTGAAATACTGAACAAATTTTAATCTAGCCTATTTAACACGGCAGTATTGAGTTCACTGTTCTTTAGCAAGCAGCATGATGATCTGGTGTATGTCTTTCTGTTTTAGCTCTTGGATCGTGGGTTAAACCAACTGACATGGCGAAGCAAAGATCTGAATGATTTTATTGAGGCTGCTTCACAACTTGTCTGCACAGATGTTCATGTGAACCTGGATATTGTACAAAGCAACTGCCGAGAGATTGCGGACATTGCCCTCTCGTGGTGTAAAGGTAGAAATGGTGATCTTAACAGTATAAAATATTAATCTGACTATCGCTGATGATGCTCAAGCGTTGCCACACTTACTCTGGTGCTGTAAATCTGGCTCTATGGCTTTGGTTTGCCCTAAAACATCTATAACTAAAAGACCAGAACCCGGGTTGTCTGACAATATCTAGAAGCTTTAGAAGTGCTGCGCAGACTGATGACGATTAGAGGGGCTTTCATCCAGACTGACGAGGATTAGAGGGGCTTTCATCCAGACTGACGAGGATTAGAGGGGCTTTCATCCAGACTGATGAGGATTAGAGGGGCTTTCATCCAGACTGATGAGGATTAGAGGGGCTTTCATCCAGACTGATGAGGATGAGAGGGGCTTTCATCAGGGTTCACATGATGATAGAAACATAGAATTTTCTCTTAGTCTTGTAGCAGTTTTTAATAACAAAAATTCACTCAAGCTTCACAGTTTTCCTTTTCTCTATAGGAAACCTGGATATATTTGGATCTAGGTCACAGGATATTAGTTACCCTATGGCTGAGTTGATTACTAGGCAGAAGAATATTGAGGAGCTAATCGAGGCTGATGTCGTTCCGTCTGGAACCAGAATTCATTCGCTGGTAGATGGGTGCTTTAAAGCTGTAGGCATCAGTAAGGTAAGTTAGAGGGGCGAGCAAACCTGTCTTGGTGTAGGAGCTGATACAGTCGCACTTGATGTGGCAGTACTAATGATGGGCATCAATTCAGTAATGGTGCTGTCACACTGGTTACTGGTTAGTTAGTTGGTTGCTTGGTTGTGGGATCAAATGGGTGTTTCACGACAGTGGACACTATAGGTTAGGTAAAATCGATGGTTTGATGGATAACGCACTAGGCCTGATTTGGTTCCCAGTTTAGGCGCCGCTTTGTATATTTGCCCATCGTCGGATTTGTACTGCGATGTTATTCAAAAGAGGCCCATCTGTAGAGTTATTTAGAGTATCCTTATTTATGAGGCACATGGTTGCAAGCAGAAAATTCTCTTAATGATGCATCCTGGGAAACTCTGAGTCAAAGACTCAGTAGGCCACTCTAATTTCTGTTCACCCCCGACACTGGTCACGATATGCAAGAAGATGAATTATGTTTAATTGACAGGCCTCACCTGCTTGGGAAGACTACATGGATTTCTTGGACGCCATCGTTCTCAATGGCCTCAAACAAACTACTCTGACCTCACTAAAGGCTATGTGGTATCAAATGTCTGAAGCCACCATACAGGTAGATATTGGGAAAAAGTTATACACACATCCTTGCACGAAATAACTTCAGCTTGATTTCTTCAGTGTAAAAGCTTCTACAGATTTGTTACTAGTTTTCTTTACCCTAATTATTGGATTAATGATGATCACATTTATTGACATGAATACTATCCATCATATCTGTGGCGTTTTTAGGAAGGAGCTGTACCTATCCTCACTATACGCCTCGAACTGATACAGTCCCGCGTGACTTTCCGACCTCCACTTGAAGAGAGCACATCCATTACATCTGTACAGGAAGTGATTCGGCGGTGGATAAGTGTGTTCCTAGCACGAGGCCGCCATGTTGAAATGCTTGGACCAAAGGTAAAAAGCATTTTGGGTACAGCCTTATATATTATTTTATTTTGTATTATTATGGCATCTACTTTCATTTCTTCTGTAAGCAGAAATTTCTCCTATTGAGGCACCCCGGGAAATGCTGATGTGTCAAATGAACTGGAGTGGGCTAACTTCTACAACACTCCTGACAGCTGGTCTGACTTTGTATGACTTTATTTCCCCAGGGCGCCTACCAGGATTATATCGAAGTTGATGACGAGGTCAGGGATGCTTGTGAGGAAATCGTCACATTTGTCCAGGAGAATGCTGATGAATGCAAGGTTAGATACCTGATGTATTGTTGAAGCCCCTTTATACAAAGTCCATCTGCTGTCACAGGCTCACAAACCCATGCTCCTCCAAATAGGAAAAACTAGTTCAAGACAACAAGGGTTGTTTATAATTAGAAGTTAGCAGATTATATTAGTTTCATTACAGTGATTGTGGATGTAGCAGTGAGATCAGCAACAGCAAAACTGAAATGCATGCTGTGTGGTATTACTATTATAATGTAGCTGTTTTTAATATTCCCATTCTTAACATTTCCATTCCTAGGAAGATAATAGAGATGCCAATGACATTGCCAGATAATTTGCTAATAACATTGCGGTGCTTTTATTATGCGGGCCTTATTTAACTGATGGGTTTGATTTCAAGGTGTTGGTCAACCTGCGTTTCTGAAATTAGGTAAAACGCATGAATGTGCTGCGCATGTATCTCACCAGTTCCAAGCACTTAATTACTATGAATTTTATACCAAAGCATCACAACTGTAGTGTAAAATCAGCAAGGGACACGGTTTTCTTATCAATATATGCATTACGGGTCATTTAAATTTTAGACCCTATTGACACTGTTCGGTGACTACGCTTTCCTCTGGGAGCTGGATGTCACTGAGACATTTAAGGAGTTTCTGCGGGGGCATATCTCCCCGAATCCCCGCCGCTCTACCACTGTGCATGCTGATGGAGCTAGTCGAATGAGAGCTCAAGCCTCCGCCAGATCAATGGCGTCCTCCAGGTAAACTACATCGTCATACAGAACATTATCATTTTATTCAACCGGCAGTTCCTCAGGTTGTAATCACAAGATAGCTCAGCGGGAGAGCGTTGGACCCGCAGCCATAAGAACCTGAGTGCCAATCCCAGCCATGGCGGGCTCCAGTTGTATTATGTTCTAACTTTAATCCTTACTCAAAACAAAAACACAAGCCTCACTATGAGGTGGAGTATTGATACTGACCCGTTCGTGGTGCTCTATGCTAAATCGCAACAGGTGAAAAAACAGTCTTTAACTCAGCAGCTTCATCATAACAGTGAAGAAATCACATAAGAAGGAGTTCCTCAGGTCCATGTCAGATTGGCTCAGATTTCATGATTTCTTGCTTTATGGAGTCCTCCTCATCATGCGCAATAATTCTCTCTAACCCGCTTCCATCCACCTTCATTCTTCCAGCTCTTCATATCAATATGCTTCACCAACTTCAGTTGCTGAACCAATCCATCAGACCATTTCTTCTCCAAACCCAGTGGCTGCTCCATGCACTTCACTCCACCTCGTCCAGGCTCCAGACGCTGTAACCCAGACCTCCTCCCTTCATGTTAGAATCGTGGCTCACACCAATAAACCGATCAGCTTGTTGGGAGCCATAAAAAGCAATGAGAGTGGCCAGTCACCGTATGATGTACCACAGTACGTTAACATACTTCAGTCTATGCCTAACCTGTTCAAGAAAAATTCGGCTGTCAGAATTTTTATATCGAACATCAACCTTGTTCAATGAGGGTCTACTCACACTGGCAAAACATATGTCACCGCAATCTACTATAAATATACTCAGATAGGGTCCCCTAACCTTACATTATATTATGTTGATAGTCCTCTGTATATAGACACCGGTTCATCCCCCAGGTTTGTATTTCAGGTTTTCCAGTTGCATGGCTTTGTTATTCTCAACCTCTCTCTATCTCTCTCTCTCTCTCTCTCTCTCTGCTAGACGTTTGCCTGTTCATAACTTCCCAATGCATAGTTGTCTTCCCCGTTTCAGCGTCTGGAGAGTTTGTTTTATTATACGTGTTTTCTCAGCAGAAGGATTTTGATGTCGCCTTGTCCTTCCAACAACGCCTGTGCATGTCATAGAAGAAGGTTCGACTTTATTTATTACACGTTGTGATGGAAGTATTAGCCCTTGTCGTACATATATGCGTATCTTAATTGTGTGTGAATGCCTTTTTTATAATCACCAATTTTCATATACTAAACATGTCCCGTTATATTTTAAAGAAATAACTGGTATGTACAAATTATTAAATATTTATTTATGGTGATTTGATCATTTCATATCGATTTCCATGTATATTTCACTTCCATTTGCTGCTCACCGGTCACCTTATTCACCGACAGTTTCTCGTTTGATTTTTAACACCCACTATTATTTATGCATTATAAATGGCAGCTCTATTCCTTCACACATGGTAACGGATGTCAGGCGTTGATGGGTATCGGGTCGTTATGCGTTCTCAAAATTTAATCTTTACCCAGCAACTTTATGAAAAAGCTTTTAATCTTTGTTTAATGATGACTTATACAGCTTCCACAAGGTGGTTAAGGATTTCTCAGCTTTACGCACAGCCCCGTACGGGCAGTCGCCTCCGACCCTCCTCTCACGCAGTCTTGGGGCCCAGTGGAGATACCGTCTTGTTTTGCCAGAGGCCAAGTTACAACTGTCTATGTTATAGGTCATCATCGGCAAGAAGTATTGAGTCAGCTGGAATTGTTGGAACTGCTGAGAAATCATTCCTAGCTGCTGACACCACTGACCAGGAAGAATCTGTGATCCCCAGCTTGGATGAATTTGATGCCGAGATTGACATTTATAAGGTGAGAAAGCTAATCCAGTTTTACAGCTTCAAATCTAAAGGGCTTTCATAAAATGTATTTTGCTGGCAAATTCATTCTTCAAAGGGGTTATGAAACGGTCGATGGTAGACACACTTTCTGAATTGTGTTCCCCATTCTTAAAGGGAGGCAACTCTGTATTCATTGCGGCGATAGCGAGTGGTGTTTTGCCACAAAACGAATATCGGTCACTCGGATAGCTACGGCCCAAATGGTCCAAAATAAAATAAAATGTGATCTAATTACTAAAACTTAGTAACCTAATGATCTTTACCCCTCATAACATCGAGTAGAACTTAAAATTACACGTAAGATCGAAGAAAAATAAGTTATAAGAAGTGCTTTGCCGGTATTCCCTAGACCTTAAATGAAGGCCATTGCGTTCGGGCCTCTATTATTTCACAATAATGACACTAATGTTCGCTGACAGAGGTGAAAAACTGCACTCTGAAACCCTATTTCTATATTTTTATTGAAAATTTTTTCTCTATATAGACTTGTGTAACTGCAAGTCTAGTGTGTGCACCTGCAAGACGATTTCCCAAACATCACCGCATAAGCCGAGAAATCAATGCAAACACCAACAGCTCTGTATAAATTTCCTATCTCGAGGCCGATTATGTTACGTCAACGGTCTGAAAAGTGTGTTGCCGAGGGCTCTAAGTACGCACATTGGATAGGGCTATATCTAAGCTTCTATTTGAGCTGGTTATTGGGCCCATTTGCTCATGGTAGGCTTCAGAATCTGAAAACAAGTGAAGACACTTTTGGCCATGGCACAACCCCTTCAAAATTATTTGCTATTATTCGTAAATGTTGGTGGGCCTGGTATGCACACACCTTGACAGCGAATATTGCAATAACCCATGCATATAAAATTTCCTTCTTTTACTTGATTAGACAGCGCGAGATGAAATATTTGACCTGCAGTCGCACTGCGACATGGGATGGATCAGAATAGATATGGAGCCAGTTAAACAGGTTCTGATCACTTACGCCAGTAAATGGATGTGGACATTTACTAGCTTCCTATCTGGCCAGGTAAGACCGATTATAGCAACACAAATCATCGACCCCGCATAACATCTCAGCACCTGTAGTTCAAGAAGGATTTTCAGGTTTTTTGTTGTTGATCAATCAAATGAAGAGTGGGTGAATTGATTCGGTCCGTGCTACACAGCCTTAACCCCACCTCACCCTGCAAAAGTTCAATTTAGCCACTGGATAATAACCTACAGTAATAATCCCTTTATCCACCACTGTCAGCTCCTGTGAATGAACGGAATATTTTATGGTATCCCCTAATTAGTGAATCCAAACAGGACGGTTTCCCTTAAATTGAGGGTTGCTCTGAATCGAAATTGTTAAACTAGTCAGGTCACATAGCATACATTCATCTCAGGTGACAAAGATGCTGACGCAGCTCGATGACTTCCTCAAGAGAATTGAACCTGAGATTGAGAGTATCAGAGGTAATGAGAGGGACACTGCTTCTTTTATGAAGATGATGAGACTATTCAATGAGGTGACCGCCCAGCAACAGGTAAGATCAACTGGTTCCGTTATCATCACATCACTGTGCCCATAAATGGGTGAACAATGGCGTGTACTAATTCTCTAATTTTCCTGGCACATGGTAGACAAGATCTCAACTTTGGATCAGGTTTATTTTGGAAGCAGTTTTGGGTGGAGCCTGCTAAATAATTCTGTACCACCGTCTACCTGTATGTTCTCCTACTAGCAAGTTTCACGCATGTTCTGTTGCTATTGAGAGTCTGTATAGCACACATATCTGCTGTCACAGAACTGTGCCATTGTCTGTTGCCATTTCCATTGCGTTTGTTCTCTTGAAGGAGATGGATGTGAAGTTTGCGGGAATGCACAGGACAGTGCTGCTACTGCAGAAATATAACCAAACCCTGCCCACTGAGACTCAAGCCCTGTTCACAGCAGCGCCGGGCAGATGGAATAATCTGAAAACCAAAGTCTCACTCGCCAAACAGAGACTTGGCCCACGCATACAGGAGGAGTCCGATAGTATAACTAAGGTGAGACCTAATCTTCATATGTACTCTGGCAACCCGCTGAACTGAGGAAGTACCCTGAACAGATCTCTCTACTGAACGCATAGGTCTGAGGTAATCGCACACACGGCGTACAGTATAACAACGTTGCAAATAGGGCAGAGAACATTTAACAATTTATGGAGATAGCTCCTTAGGTATACTTCCACATTCGTTGGCTCGATGATTTTTGGGACGTTTTGATGGGTCCGTGGTCATTCCTTTCATTTATTAGAATAGTAGCCCAGGCTCTAGAATGATAGACCCTGGACCTGGTGATAGATATGCGGCAGGATAATTTTAAATAAAAACAAGGACCGCTCTCAGCTATTTATCCGTTTTGTTTCGTCTCTATTACCGTAACTAAATCTGTGTTTGATTTGTCATGACAGGACTTGGCCGCTTTTGGTGAGCGCATACTTCGCTTGGAACAGGAGTTGGATGAGTCAGAAGTGTTCAGCAGAGACTGCAGTATGGGAGATGCTTGGACAGCACTCGATCACTTCAATAAAAGACTGAGCACAGTGGAAAATGAGGCTCAGGATTTGGCTGAATTACAGGACCTGCTGGAGGCCGATGTCGTCAACTTTGAGATATTACCAAAGTGAGCAATAAGGCCTTCCCTGTTTAAACTTACCGAAGCTGTAATGCGCTAGAATTGAATAACCAGGATAGGTAGAGGTCACACAAAACAGTTTTAAACCCTGAGCAGGTTTCCAACAGACTGTTGATGTAGGTTCTCATATCAGCCTAATACTGTTTCTAGGCTCATAGCCGATTATTGGACCTCAATCCCCAGGGCATTCTATAAGCAATTATATGCTAAACAGACCCAAACCGTGAGACCAAGATGGTTAATTCTACTGGCTGTAGCTTCTTGGTTGTAATCTAGGCTGCCTTATATTGTTTTCAAAAGTCCACGGTGAGATTATTCATGAAACCCAATGACTTTTAGGCTAGATATCTGTGAATCACCCACCTTGTAGTAACACCCTCTGATCTGCGGACCATATCTGTGAATGCCTTATGTTTTCATAGCTATTGTTGGGCAAGCTCGCATGTATTTCGGAAATAAATTATTAGAATTACATTCCATGAATCTGCCATAATTTTTACAACTTATTCCAGTGTGGGATGCACAGCGTAGCAAAGCAGAGCGTAACATGGGTTGAACTTTACGCGCAGCCTTGGGATTCCTCATTCAATAAAACCCGATGAGTCAATTTCTGCTTCCAGAGACATGACTCCCCATAACTGTGAATTAAGTGAATTTCGACACATCGTTACTGCTCAAAGGATTAGCTCTGATGTTATGTTTCATGAAATGTTAACTCATCCATTTCAGGAACTTGTAGCTCTCCTTGATCCTGAGTACCAAGTATTTTGAGATATACAACTTTTACAGGTCTCGACTGACAATAGAGAACCTGAAGCAGGTATGGGAGGCAGTTCGGGTTCTCGGGGATGAGCAGACAGAGTGGAAATGTCATCGCTGGCATAAAATAAACACGAAGCAGCTGCGCAGCGAAACTGATCGTCAAATGGGACGACTGAGACATCTCCCTGATGATACGTTTATATGGGATGTGTACATGGGGCTGCAAGAGTCAATCCTCAACATTCAGGTATGACAAATCACCCGGATCCATTTACCGGCAATCGCTAAAAGATGTCCTCTTGTTGCTTTTCCTTTGAATAAAAAAGTTGCTCATTGTCAAAGAGTGAGCAATGGGCATACCCTAAAACCATTCTCAACTCACAACAGCATATTAATGCACAGACTTTGGAACCATTGCTGTCACTCGAGCTATTTCAAGTCTCTTTGGGCTTTACAGGCCTGTCTACCACTGATTGATGACTTGAGTAATCCAGCTATGAGGACGCGTCATTGGAAGCAGTTGGTCAGGGTGACTGGCGGTGCTGTACAGATAGACAATGATACTCTAAAGAGAATGACGCTCGGAGAGCTGCTCAGTCTTGGACTGCAAAGTAAGTTACACAGTCCTCCCTTAGTTCAGTGATTGCAATGTTGCTTGTTTGGTTTTGATTTCGTCCCTTGAAACTGATTGGTATGCGAAATATATCGTGCCCAATCATTGTTTATTTCTTTCTTTTAATGGTAAATGTGATTTATTTGAACATCAATATCATCTCTGATATAGCGATGTTTCACCATCATAAAACACAGCCAGAAAAAATTGGCTCCCCGGTTAAAATGCCTGGTTTGTCGAGCTGTTTATCATCTCCATTCATAGTTATGATCTAAGGGGAGGATAACTCCATGTCTCTGCCATTTCTCGTGCTATTGCAGCTCATGTGGATGATGTTCGAGCTATTGTTCAGAGAGCAGTAAAGGATCTAGCAATAGAGAAATCACTGAAAACTTATGAGGAGGTTTGGCTGAGTAAACTGTTTGAGTTACGACTGCATGTCAGAAGCAAAAATCCGGAACAGCCCGACGCTGTTATCAATGTGAGTGCTTGTTGCACTGATTCTTTGGGTTAGAATAATTTTATTTCACGTGGATAACATGGCAAAACCAAAGTTTCACAACGGTTTGAATTGATATATTACACCCCTCGTCTCTCTCGTCTCTTACCTACTTCTTGTTATATGTGGTACACTCTTCCATTGAGCTTCGGGCGCGCTGTCTCTACAAACTTGCAGTGCTTATTTGGTCTTTTAACCCCAGCCTTCAATGTTTTATGTATGCTTACTTCTCAGGGCAATTTCCCCCTTTTTAGCTGTTTTCAATATAACATTTATTGCCTTCCTGGTCTAATACTGAAATGTTAAGTATTGGTCATCATTATTGTTATCGTCACTTTCATCACATCATGCATTTCTGATATGTACATTGGCTGAGGCAATTTTTGGTACATTATTCAGAGTTCAAGTTCCAGTATATCATTACTTGAGTTCAGCCGAGCATCCGGAAGCATAGCACAGGTTTCTAAATCAGACAACCTTGTAACATCCGTGCCTGCATTTGGCAAGCCTCTCTCCGTAAGCCTGTGGGCCCATGTTGGTGTTGAGCTCTGTTGACTTAAACTGTTCTTTCCCTAATTTGTCTGGTAGATGAAATCGAACAATGATTGAATTCTACATAAGCGCTGTATGGTGGCTTTTGAAAAGAAAGGAATCTGTTAATGGTTGTTCACATTTTTAATTTTGATCATTGCTGCTTGTCCTATTTTGTTTTCAACTGTAATAAGGTATTCATGATTTTTTTGCACAATCCGCAGATACTTGGAATATATTGGTACCAGGAAAATACAAAAACTTTTCAAAAAGACCACAAACTGAGTACCAAAGTTCAATTTTATGTTAGGTTTGTTTGGTAGATGTTATTTTCGCGAAAACTGAGGTTTTCTCACGCAAAAATTCTCCTTGACTTGCAGGACAATCAGTCAGAGATTTCGCACACTGAATCACATGCTTCTCACAGAGTGAATGCCACCCGTTCAGGTAGCAGAGTGTCAGGTCAAAGTTCATTGAGCAAGCTAAGACGAGGCAGTGCCTCTTCCCTCCCAGCCTCTCTTGTCAATATGGGAGCAGAGGTGAGTCCTACTCTGTCCTTTCTGGGCTATATTCATGGGTATTATAAAGTGAGAAGTTGTAGACTAATGTATGCAATGTGAAATATGATTTATTGTCGTTGTACAAAATGCGTATGGTGTGGTCAACGGTTGGTCATTGAAAGATCCTGAAATAACATCTGGCCATTAATTATTGCTTGGATCTTTACACGTGCATGTTATGATCTCCTGTAGCAAAACCTTCTAGATAATAGCTAATCATAGCTTCTTCTATTGATTGCTAATAATCAGTATTCTTGCCAGAAGTCGCATAGAGCGTCCCAGGTTTGTTATGGCCGCTTTCGCTCAGATTTTCATGAATATTGTTCAGTTCACATTTCTTAATGTCCAGCCCAGCTCACTATGACAGCGAATGCGAGTGAAATGACTCATCTGAGTCAAATCATCTTTTCACTATGAGTTTTTATCAAAATGGAATTATAATAGTTATGCTGTTGTCTGCCTGCTTGCCAATCCAATTCCATTTCTGACTTAAAAAATAACTCGCTGCTATAATGGTTGAGTATGAGCAGTCTTACAGATAGACAGATAATTATTGTTAGATCTGTCAATGGTCTTCGGTCTATACCCCTATTCACTTCATTCTAAATACATTGTGATGAGTATATCTATTAATTTACGCTTATTTAATCACTCCATATTCTTTACCTTTTTGTTTGCTTCAAGTACTAGTATTAGCGCTAGGTAGTCTACATCGGGTCTGCCTATTTCAAATACTTGGTATTTTTCAGCAGTCAATTTTTATTATCCCCTGGATATGGGTAGTTGGGTTAGTGGTCTCTGGATGGCTCAAGCTGTCTGCAAAAACTGCCTAATATTTTGCAGTAAATGAAACACTGGTTATGATCAACTATCTACGCAGTCCGGTTTTCTAGCTTTAAATAACTTGTAGCATAACACGCCCGACCAAGCAATATTTTTTTAATTAAAAATGATATCATTTCTTAATTATAATATCCTACATATAGGAAACTGGACTGCTCAACCTGCTGACCCACACCGAACCTATATTCGAAGAATTGGAGAACCATCAGGTGACCTTACAATCTATGCAAAGCTCAAGCGCTGCCGGCAGCTTTATGGATGAAGTTGTCAAATGGCAGAAGAGACTACAGACCATAGAAGCAGTTTTGAGCCTCTGGCTAGAGGTACAGGATCGCTGGACGGAACTCGAAGAGGTATGCAAGCTAAACTGATGGTGACATTCTTAACAAAACCTTTTGGTTCGATAGGCGAAACTGCTGTCATCCCCTTTCGCTGTCACGTTTCAGCCAAACATAAACTTATTTGAACTAACAGTCATCAGCTTCTGTTGTGGTCCTTTTGTTGACACCGAAAGTGACAGCCTGCTTGATGTGCGATGTGATCCCGTATTTGGAGTGCACTGATTTGGTCTTGCAATGTGAATATCACCGCGAGAGCAAGCGCCTGAGCTAGATAGCACTTATTGGACATCAAAAACAAACTTGTCATATCAATAACATGATCCGGTAAGTTGGATGCTGCTCACTTTTTTTCAGATATACTCAACAGCTGAAATAAGAACAGCGCTGTCCAAAGACTCCTCACTCTTTGATGATGTGAATAGAGACTTTCGGTTGCTTATGAGGGCCACTGAGAAAAATCCTAATGTACTGCAGTGCTGCTCTCGAAAGAGTGAGTACAGCAATACGCACATATTCATAGGCACATTTGAGATTATTGATGGGGGTGAGGAGACCAAAGATATACTATATTGTGTGTTGGTGTACGAGGAAAGCATTGATTTCACTGAGAACGAACTTCGAAGCTCATTGGGAATGATGATTAATTCTCAGTTCGACCAAAGCTTTGCCAAGAAGGGGTTGTATTTCAGAAAGTTGCGAAGAAACTGTGTGAATTAGAGTTTACTAAACATATTGTTAATCACTGAGAGTCAGACTGTGCTGCTGCAGTGTGTTCCTAGATCGATGATGAGTGTGATTGGTTTACGCGTTGTAGATATTCTATCCATATTGGAGAGAATGAAGTCTGCATTGAATCACTGTCACCGATCATTACTGCGTCAGCTCAGCAGGAGACTGCAGAAATTTCCAAGGTTCTATTTTCTAAGCTTAGAGGATGTCCTACACATTGTTTGCAATGGTAAGTGTTCCCTGATGATGCGATACATGGTTTGGTGTCATCCAATGTCAAACCACTGACATCCGATAAAGCTGATGATATTTATTAGCAGTCAGTGAAGAGTCACCAGTCGAAATAGGTCAGTTGGGCGGCTGAAGACCTAAATGGCCTCAGTTCAATCCCGGGTTTCGGCAACCACCGAACCTGGTGGCTGGTTCATTTTTGTTATCAGCTGGTAGTGAAAAGTGTCCATAGGAAGCACTCATAATTATTGAAGATCACCAGCCGAAAAAGCTCAGTTGGGAGAGCG
>Ga0224501_10000583_pt1 | contig 29044 bp, 17 predicted proteins | sample SF_Oct11_sed_USG_4_FD_169105 | JGI IMG/M metagenome (GOLD analysis project Ga0224501, IMG submission 169105) | Sediment microbial communities from San Francisco Bay, California, United States - SF_Oct11_sed_USGS_8_1 | ecosystem: Environmental > Aquatic > Marine > Sediment | place: USA... | reverse complement strand
ACAAGGTGATCACACAGCACCCCGACAATGGGAGACAAGGTGATCACCTCGGTCTTTAAAGACCATGGTCCAGTTGGTGTTAGATATATCAAAAACAATATTCAAATTTAATTGTCGTTTTCTCTCACCTGTCACAGATATTCTATGTTTTTCAAAATCACATTTTTCACACTGTGGCTCTATTTCGGGTTGGGCTGTCATTGAAAACCGTGGGCAACGAAGTTGGCGTGGTGTGGCGAGTCCATAATTCTATACTAACCTAAAACAACCGAGCATTAATATGTAATGATCACACGACCTTTCACCATACATCTATATACATGAAGCACATTCTTTAACTTTAGAAGCCTAATTTTTCTCCTTACAGATATTCTGTCGGCACAAGTGATTCATACTGGGTAGACTGTAATGGTGGCATCGTGCTCACATCTGAGAGTTTGGATCTCAATACACACATTGATGATGGCAATGACAATGGAGATCTGGTTCTTGTTACTGACCTACCACTGTCAACGGATACAGTCACACCTAACCGAACAGTAAGAGTCAATACGTATATGCATGTGCTCCCTTGGTACTTAGCTGTGCTGCTTATACTGTTTGCTTACACAATTGAGTTGTCTTTATTAAAGTCAGAGCCTGCGTGTGCACATTCTTTTGTCACTAAGCAGCGCTGCTTGTCTGGTATTCCTTCACCACCAAGCTACTCCTTTAGGCTGTAATCATTTTTGCTAAATGTGCTTGTTACAAACAGAAGCTATACATGTTTTCCGTGCTGGTTAAAATTGTGAGCTAAACTGTGTAACAAAAAAATGGAATGGCAGGAAGACCTAGCAATTGGTTTGAGATTTCGTGGTGACATTTGGAAATAACTTGGCAACATGTATTGACAAATTCCAAAAATACCAGTCAAATGCAATACATTTTTTCCTGATACCAAGCAAGCAAAAGCCAAATAAAGTCAACCCATTCCTGCTGTGATAATGGTAATCTGATCGCACTTGTGGGGGGGGGGGAGGAGCACTCAAAAGCAATATAAATTGAAAGTTCTGCACATCAAAATGCTCTATTGTAAAAGTGAACAGTTTGCTACATATGAAACCTTTTTAATGTTCCTTGAAATGGTGGTTTTTGGATTGAAGGCTCGTTGTGGCCATCATTGATGGTTGAAGGTGAAATCTCTATTTCACTCTGCAGTTCGGTACACCCTTTGAGGCTGCAATGTGGATTGATAAGGGATTTGGGGAATCCCTCTTACTGATATAGTGAATATATTATAGAGAAAAGCAGCACCCAAATTAATGTGATCTGATTGGCTGCAAGAGTGGTCAGTTTACACCAACTTATCGACTAGTAATATAGTAGGGCTTGAGTGTTAGAGCATCTTTCCTTGCAGTGATTGCAAAGCAAAATGAGCTGGGTAATAAGTTGGTAACTCGCGTTCATTGCAGAAACTGCTTGAATAACCCGCGTAATCCAGTCCAGGGTCAAATGATTACAAGCAAAGCGGGGTTGTAGATCTACACCATAGGCATCATTTTAATAGGCATTTATGTCTATGGCCCAGACCTATTTTACTTTTGGATTCTGTATTGCATCATGTAAATAGCAGTGCACTTGATGATATTAAATAAGTCCATTCATTCATTACACAGCCCATCACACCCCTATTAGTGGAAGCTCAGCTGTTACCTGTTAATCCCGTTACGAGGATTAGGTTGGTGATAAAATCATTTATCATTTAGGTAGTCCAATCGCCTGTCATGATCAGTTCCTATTGTTGAGGTGTAATGAACTGAAAGGGAAGCCGGGCAGAGAGGCTGGCTTTCCCAATGGGCCGAGTCACCCACTCAGCACCCTCTCAGTCAACATGTCATGGATGAGCTGAGTACTTCCTTTCATAGTCATCGAACAATCATCAATGTTTAGTGCTTTAATCGAATCACTGCTCTGACCTGAAAGTCTTGAGCTGATGGTGACAATAACAAACATTGCCGTATAGAAATGTTGATAGAGCGGTGGGTTAGTGGGTAGCAGGTTCGACTTTGGACCAGATAATCCGGGTTCAATTTCACATTTGCACATCAGTTTGTGCTTTCTCCCTCGTCAGATTCAGATTGCGACGTCATAGGAGGCCATAGAGTACCGACTATATGGGGTAAACCATGAACCATCCTAAAAACAAGCCATTGGCTTAGTGCCGCTATCCATATAAAACAAAAAGATCTCTAGGAAAGGGACCTGAAATGTAGCATGACAAATGGAAAATTATTCTACTGTATCATGAAATAATAAATCAGGGCTTCGCAGACTACAGTCAACATGCAATTCGTTTCCCTTCGGTTCTTCAAGTGCATCTCTGCCACCACCAAATCAACTACGCAGTCAGAACTGCTGATACATTGGTTGTTCCATTAATTCGACTGGAAAATTGGCTAGTCTGGCACTACTGGCCATGACTATGTCCAAGCTAGTCACAAGTTGGTTAATAGTTTGAAATCAATCTATTGCACTCATTTCTCTGAAAAAGATCTAATGGTTTATTCTTAGAACTGCATAACAGGTTTACAACTGTCAGTATATCTGCTATCTGATCCTAAGGCGATTTAAACCACACCACTAGTAGGATGTGAGACTCAAGAATTACTTCGAGTGACAGTCTGGCTGATGCCCACAAAAATCTGATTCCATTGCATTTCCCATATTGGCGTTTTCCTATCGAGTTCATCCTCTTTCTCAAACCGTTTCTTGTATTTACCATATATGTCCGATTTTATCATCCCACCGAGAATAACGGAGATGGGTGAGGTGGTAACTGCTACTCATGGACATATGTCACCGTACAAATAGTACTACTATTGTACTATAATGCTATAATGCTCAAAATGCAAAACCATATAAATTCCCCCTACCTGAAATGCGGGCTGATAAACGTCACCGATAGGCCACTTCAGAGGATTTTTCCTACTAGACACTGGGTTTTTGGTTGTTGGAGATGTTTGGAAAAGATACTTGGAGGATCTATATTACCAAATAACTATACCAAGATAAAAGGGCGTTTCGCATTGAGGCCCGCTGCCCACAAAGAGATTTCAGTACCTTTAGTCCTATAGCTCCAGTATCAGGTGTATAATGTCCTTGATATATCTTCTTGCTGGTTTACTCATATCCATTTCCTTTCAGAGCATTAACTACTGAACGCAAAGGAGTTGTAGACCATCTTCCGGCACATTTTATGGTTTTATCAACTCACTTTTAATTCAACAACTATAACTTTCTTTTGCAGCCTTCTCTCTCATCAACCCCTGCCACTCAAACCCCTGCCACTCAGAGCCCTACCACACAAAGACCTGCAACACAAAGCCCTGTTACACAGAGCCCTGCCACACAGAGCCCTGCCACACAAAGCCCTGCCACACAAAGCCCTGCCACACAGAGCCCTGCAACACAGAGCCCTGCAACACAGAGCCCTGCCACACAAAGCCCTGCCACTCAGAGTCCTGCCACACAGAGACCTGTCACGCAGAGACCTGGGACGCAAAGCTCCTCCTCGCAGAAGCCGAGAGTCACAGCTCCAGTAGATATCGCTAATGGAAGAGGAGGTAGTCCACGTCCGACTGTGAAGCCCTTTTCATCTCCGCCAGACTCCTCGAACCTGAAGAGAAGGATAATCAACGACTCTACATGCATGGAAGCTGGAAACAGGTATGCCTTGATATTCCCATATAATGGAGGTATCACAAACTTTTATCTCATACAACTGAATATTTCCCTCTTTCACCTTGGGTCACCTTTTCCTACTGAACTTCTATAAGCCCAACAACAGGATTGGTGTCTAGGAAAATATGATTGGTTTCGCTTACAATCTCAAATTCTTTCGTTCTAAACAATACCATTCTCTAAATAACTCAATTCACTGGAAACAATAATTCAATGAACATATAAATCCAGAAATTTGTTACGGAAGATTTTCTTGCAAAGTCCATCCGAGAGACTTTCAATTAAAAGGTCAGCATGAGGAGTTGGCCGGATAATACATTGTGATTGGGTCCAATCTACAATTCCATTTAAAATCATATCGACAAACTTCTGATCAAGATGACCTCCCAAGGACTAAAGAAGATACAAAAAGGGGCGAAGGTCTCCTTCTGAGATGACCATTCCTGCCTTTCTTTTGCCATGTTGATCCAGCTTCTACTAGCCATATTACAATGTAATCTTTCTATCTAAGCTTATAGGACTCTTTCTTTCGTTTCAACCTGTTGATTCCCATTTTAACAAATAATTCGCCCAATTATTCATAGCTTTTGCGGATCGTTCTGAAACCGGGGTTTGAACTTAGGGTGTTTCAAAGTGCTTCAGTGGAGATTAGCAGTTTGAATAGCCCAACACACAAAACCAATTTAGAACACAATTTAATGATTTTTAAATAAATTCAATCAAATTTTAATGGAAAACAGAGAACTGACTCCAAAAGTAGCATATTAAATTTTTTAAATTTTAACTTAGTTTAACAGCTGCACTATCTTGACCTTGTTAAACAGAAAATAAGGTGCTATTTCCGAGCCTGTTCCGTGTTTTATCATTTAAATTTGATTAAAAAATCATCAAACTGTGCTCTAAATTGGTTTCGTGTTTTTGGCTATTCAAACCGGCCTAATCTCCGCTGAAGTGCTTTCGAACACCTCAGATTCAAACACTTGTTTTAGACCGACCCGATTTTGTTGCATGCCCAAGCAGCCCACTTCCATTTTGATGACTGCAATATAAATGCAGCGAATCATAGTCATGGGCTATTTCGGTATTTCCGATTTGAAGCAGATTTCTATCAATCATAGCCCCATGACTACCAAACACCACACAAATGTTTGTATCGGGAAGTCTGGGGTTCAGTTGTTTTGTGATAAAAAGTTAAACCATCTTGGCGCAGATGAATGGTGTAGAAAACCCTTGTAAGATAAATGGCTCATTGAATAGGAATAGAAACAAACAAGATTGACGTAGTTTTGACTAATAATCTTGGGTTTTCTTTGAGAAAACCTCATCATCGCCGATTATTGAGTAATTTTGTAATTACTTGAAGCTATTTTTACCAAAAGTCAATGTGATGCAACCCATTCTATTCTCCTATAGTTGTAATTCGCCATCACATAGTTGGTGCAGTGGTAGTACTTCCTGCACATTATGGACCAATAGATAAATGGATATTTCAGTTCTGGATTTGATCTGTTAGGATACCCTGTTCATGTTTTGTCGATATCCACCCCGTAGATTCGAACATTCGAATCCGAAGAGGGAGAAAGCACAAAGTGCAAGCAGCCACCACTTGTTTTTGGTAGTCTAATCGTTGTATATTTTCTTTTTTTCTTACAGGTATGAAATTATAGCTGGCACAGATTGTCGTAGATTCGTTCAAATGTGGGGAAGTGGCCGGGCAGAAATGACCTGCCCCGGCTCTACTAGATTCTCTGTCACCTCTTGCACCTGCAGAAACACAGATGTCTGTGAACACTAGGACTGAGTCACACCCCTGCGTCACACCCGGAATCAATCTCAACATAACACAAACAGTTCATGCTCAGTATGACGCATAGAATCACTTTCTAAGTCACACGTAGAGTCACACTTCTGCGTCATACCCGGCATCAAGCTCAATATTACACTAACAACTCATGGCGGGTAGAGTCACTTTTTGAGTCACACATAGAGTCATGTACGCTCATAGTCACATTCAGACAAAGATGCCCCACTAAACAATTTTCTAGCTGGGCAGACTGTGATCATTAGCTCATTTGATGATTTAGAACATGCAGTTCCTTTATGTCAGTGGAACATGATGTCAATTTGCTATGCTCTAGAAATAAAATAAATTTAAATGAAATCAGTTATGGATTTATATACCTGTTAGTGCTGTATCGAAACCTGTATGAGGATATAGTGGCTGGCCACTGCCTAATCATCATTTAAAATTACTGACAATAAGAATTAATAACTCAGTGATTTAGGGTAATGAAAACAGATGATGTTGGCAAGATTTTCCGTAATCTTTCTCAGTTTTCGCCAATAATCCTGAAACATCATTGCGATCGGAAATAATTTAGGTAATGATGTGCTCAGCTTGCTCAAAATATCATAAATCTTTCTTTAGTACTGACAGCTATCTTGTGTTAATGGCCGTTTCGAGTCAATAGTGATGAATGTATCGCATGCACGTGATTTGTGAATCATAGGTTTTGGGGGGATTGATAGCTAAGCACAAGCTGAATCTCCACTTATCTGGCCATTGGTTGAGGGAAAACCTTTACCTTTTTACACAGTTGGAGTGTGAAGCCAGGAGCGATAAATGCCGTGGACCAGAGTTGATTACTTGCACCACCCACATTCTGTTTTGACACGCTATAGCCATCATCTGTCAGAGTTGATGCCAGCCAGTGCAACTTGGTGCCAGTCCAATGACATAAAGGCCATATGTCACCGGCCAGTTCTAAGCCTGGACAAAAGCGAAGAACTCTGGATAGTGCAACAAACTCCATGGATAGTGCAACCTCAACCTCGTGCCAGTCCCAGTGACATAAAGATCATGTCACTGGCCAGGTCTAAGCCCGGGCAAAATTCCAGAACACAATGGGCAGCGCAAAAGCTTCCAGCCATAAAAATGCTGTCAAATTCCAAAGTTCGGTATATGATCAGAGCCGAGGTAAAAAGACAGTCCAATCATGGGGCAGTGGCTCAAAAACTTGCTTCATCACCCTGTTTATTATCGTGTCAAGCCTCATTGACAGGTATGATGGAGTGCCTTGGTTGCAAGAAATGGGTGGTTAGAACGCAGGCGTTACGCGCCGCAATTATGCTCATGACATCATCACATGAATTTTTATTATGTCAATTGTCACGAATTTCTGGACTGCTGATATGCTGGAGTCCATAAATTGATCAAAAAGCTGCGACCACACCCGTTGAGGGCCAGTGTCATTGCTGTATATGAGCATAACCGGATGAGCTAGTCGTTTTTAAGCTGGTTTTAGTAACAAAGATGCCGGTTTGACTAGTTGCTTGTTTTTACCAAGTTGGTTGATCTTCCAAAAAAGCCATGTTAAAGACTCTTGGAGATAAATAATTTACTGTGTCGGAGCCTATATTATCATCAACTCGCAGACGGTGTGCATGACATAGCAAGGGATGAGATGCTCATATAATGTTTATCTACTGCAACTCCCAAGCGGCCAGCCCCCAGAAGTCCAAGCTTCTGACCAAAGCAAGTTACTAGACAGGTAAAGTGGTTGACACAATAGTTCTCTAGCTTGCCTGTGCACTTGGTCTGATCTCAGATTACGTATGTCACGTAGGAGAGTTTTGGTTCATGTAATCCGAATGTAAAAGTGATGATAGCAATCAGTTTGGGGATTATATATTTTGTAATGGGTAATGTGTACGGAGACAGATAGAGGCTGCATGTGATCGGTCCAAGTCATCACTTACAGTGATCTACCCAAATCTTCACACACAGTGAGTTAGCCAAATTGTCAAATGATATACGCTGGGCCTTGTCAGCTATATGTGGCAGAAGATTCCCTGAATTTAGTTCACCAAGTGAGTACAAATTTGTACAAGTACAAAGCTAGACATGTCAGAGTCCCAACCAAAGAGCCACTTTGGTGACCCAGTGACCATCCCATACTGTGTGACATAACCAGGCAGACACAACTAGTCAAAAACTTACCACCACTCATTCACAGACCATTAAAATTTGTTTGTTCATTTTGATCAATTCAGTTTGAATTCAAAGACCACCAACCAAATCCTGAAGATAACGACATTTTTCGAATGCCGTGAGAAAAGGCGGTAATTCGACCAACAATACTGTTATTTTATTATTTACATGATGACTTTTTTCTATAAAACATTCACAAACGGCATCATTACACAATAGCCAACTAAAACTAGGAAAAATAGCTGTCTGGAACGAGAGACCAATTTGAGCTGATTAACAACGCACAATGTCAAGTGACTTGACTGAGCGGGCGGCATAATTAGAACACATCTATGCACACATTAAAACAGGCACCGGCAGATAGACTGTACAGAATAGTGAAAATATAATCATTGTTTCTTTTTGTTTAACAATGAGACGTGTGCATCTGTTATTTGGTAGGCGTGGAATTGAGCAGATAGAGACAGGAAGTGGAGACGGGGCTCAGTTTGAAGGCTTTCTCCGAATCATCTCATCACGACTTATTTTTCTACCCGGTATGTTAGTTTGACTATCTCTCCTTGGGTTTTCTGCAAAGGAAAAATGGTGGGCTGTTAGTGCTTTGTAGAAGATATCATGTATTTTATATGATAAGCTTGTGCCAGGAAGGAAGGCATAGACGCCGCCTCAGCGGTTTGTGTGGATACGGCGTGGATGGCAAAGTCACTACCAGCTATTTTTTATACTACTACGCGGGCAACTGGCCATCCTATTTAGTGAACTTATTAAGCCTGGGGGATATTCTGGAGCGTTAGGAGAATTATGTAAGGAGCTCACACTCACACTGGGAACTCAGTATGACCTGAACTGGAGCCAAGGATCTAACGATCTCAAACCCACCGCTCTAGCCACTGAGCTTTGCCAGTATCCCAGTTTGATCTCAGACTGTAGCAAGAAGAGACAGTCTAAGATCAAAATGCTGAACTTAAAATTTCCCACTATGAAATTTTCAAATTATGATAACGTACAAATTTTATTGTTCTATTGTTTTTTGGGAATACGATCATTACTTCTGGCTGGGCGGGCGCCTCCCAGCTGCGTCTCTGGGCGGGGGACATAAAACCCAACATCCTGTCTCTCGGCTAGTGTTCGCCTGACGACGACACACGAGCTAGAAAGCCAACACAAGGGGGCGAGTTAGTGCGTGTGCGTGCGTCACTAATCATGGGGGATCATGTGGTATTATTAATACAGGCAATAATCCAGTGTCCTTATCTGACTGAGGAGCTATAAACCTCTAATGGTTATTGCTCGGGTTTCCTGATAGAGACTCTCAGAATATAGGTCTGCTGAGTTCATATGATGACCTAGTGTTCATTAACTATAAAAGTGGGGAAGCAGTGTCGGCCATAAAAGTCACCGGAGAACCGTCAAATTAATCGATTTTGATAGGGCCAGTTTTCCCAATTCAGTTCAGCCAAGCATGCAGGCCTTGAACAACTTCTACAATTACCAAGTCCTAAACTTGTTCTATCCGGCACGCAGTCAGCAAAACCCCGGAATGGGCGTGCAATATATGGCACAAGGTTGTTAGAACTTAGCACAAAATGGCGAGTACATGTATCAGTACATATACGGTACACATAAAGTAAAATACATGTACAGTATCTCTGTACCAATCCCAATCTACACCCGTATCGCATCGCATATCGTGTGAGCCAGACAGTTTACATCACTCAGTGAAGCAAGAGATCACACTAATGGGTGGAGTATCAGGCGGTGCGACAGAGGTGGATATCAGACCGTGCAATCCAATCAGTTAGAGTCATCAATGTACCAGTGCAGCTATCAACGAGGTTAAATTTTGGCTGAGCTAGATTTCATGAAGTGTCACCGAGTTACAATCATTTGTTAGAGTTAAAAGGGAGTTAACTATCAGCTAGTAGTGTCACAGGTTGGGCTTAAGGTATAGGGCAGTGTTAGAACCTACCGTGTGTATAATCAATTCTCTTTCTGCCAGCAGAATTTACTGGGGAGTTTGTTGGTTGGGCTGAAGATGCGCTATGACTACAACAACACAATGAAAGGGAGGATAGGACTACAGTTCTAACAATGGGAAGTGCGGGTACAACATTACAGTGGCCTCTACTAGAAGGGATCCTCATTCCAAAAGAGAATTAACTAGCTTCATTATGGAGGTTTTAAAGCCACGATTCAGACTTTCAATCCAAGGTAGAAAGTAGATCGGTTAAATTTGGAGCCCTTTAAACTGAGGGACCACTGTAGTTGAGAAAAGTGTAAGTGTATATCTAGTTGAAGAGGAAAGATGATTAAAAATTGGGTCCACACATCGGAGCAGTAAGGAGTTTACAAAGTTGCAGGAGGGTGATAAGTAGCGGAGTCACGGTGCTGTCAACTATGCTTGGTTTTTATCCCACACTAGTGAGTCTTTAAGCAATTTTACTACAACTTCGGACTACTACATCACTCTCTGGGATACTTGATCGACTTGGTGACGCTAAGTGTGTCTAGCAGCTTGCAGCTGGCATCACCAAATGTTACCATCAGGTGTGTTGTTACCCTTTCCCAGGATGTTTAATTAGGAAATCCAGCCTCCCATCAGGTGTTCAGTGAAAGAGCAGGGTCAGCTGAGGTCAGTCGGTGACCCAGACTGCTCAACTGAGAGCTACAGTTACCCATGGTATTTTGAAGAAGTTTAATTCAAAGCCAATCATGATTCGAAAGACCTTCGTACTCAGTGAATTCCGTAAAAGGATATGACGGATATACCATATCGATTCAGCCTAGGGAACACCATTTAGGCCACTAATTGATGTTATTATATATTTACAATGGGATCGGCCATTTTACTATAGTCAGACAATTACATCACACAGAGAAAGGTGGGTGCAGAGGTAAAATCCCAAAACCACTACTTCCTAATTCCTAAACGTACCCACTGCGCGCTGATCCGGCGCTGCTGATGCTGCCACCACTTGCTGTTGAACTGGCGCTGCCAACATTACGGCCCGAGCTGACCTTCCCGGGACGAACACCGGGTGACAACGTCGGTTTGGTGCCATTCTTCATACTCGGTATTGAGCTTTTCTTCATTGAATCCTTGCCGGTCGATGTGGTGGGAATCTTTGAGGCGGCTGTAAATACCCACAAGCATTGCAAGAGGAGTTAGATGAACAAAGAGCCTGGAGGGAGGACCACAGAGGGGAGAATAAAGCCACACTTGGCGATACAGGAGAAGGAACAGCAAGTTAGGTCGATGACTAGGGATCTGCCGGTTTCGAAGACCGAGGAGCGGAATCATTGGGCAGTGTGCATTGACGAAGTGTACAGAATTTCATGAGCGAAGCTCAAGGTAGGGGAAACAGGATCAGTAGGTCAATTTTTTTCAACAGTGAATCAACAGTTTTATACGTCATGGTGACTAAATCTATCTCATGTTATGACGGATCGATTGCAATAAAAACGGAGATTAACGCCAGTAAAATTTTACGGTCCCCATGACATGGAGCGCAGACGATTGAATAATTTCATCATTTTCGTTGAATCATCATTGATGGGTACATACATGTATGACCATTTCATCATGACAAGCAGGATGAGGCACCTGGCCCACCCAGTTATCTGCCGGCGGCCATATTTTTGCTTTGGGCCTCATCCACCATAGTAAACAGTTTTAGACTTTAAGTTGAAAGATAGTTCCAGTGGGCGATCTAACCGTATCTTGAGAGCGAAATGCAGTCTGGAACTTGTCTATGCTGACTACCGAATCTAGGACACAAAGTTAATTTCAGCGGGTGAAGTTCACAGGCTTCTGTCATGGCCAATCGCGACACTGTGTCCAGTCATAGAGAAAACAGCACCAGGCGTGGTGACAAGCGGATTAGGAGAGATTAGCAGCTTATCCTCAGAAAAACACCCAAACTTCCTAGACGATTGCCGATATGATAAACGTTTTTGTGTCATTTGAGGTTAAGGTATTGCGCAGACTTAATATAGATCACATCTATGGTGATGAGTGGTCATATAACCTGCGCCCTCGGTTCCCTGTCAGTAACTTACGTTTGGTGGATGTAATTTTAGCATTTCTGTCGGTAGCGCGGCCTGATGATGATACTTTATTAGAGTTTGCAGCTCTTTTGTCCCCTTTCTTTTTTCCTCCGGCAGCGGCCTCAGCTTCCTCTTCTTTTCTTTCCTTCTCCTCCTAAAGAGGGCCAATATTGTGGTCAGCCATTCAAGATTACGTTGAGCCATATTGGTGAGTATAAAGGGGCTGCCTGGGTGGCCTAAGTTCAAGGATGAACAGCCTAATGTCTGGTATGAGGAACATTTAAAGGACGTTCTGACCCTTATTTTTCTTTATGTAAGTACAGCCGATTGCTGAATTCTGCCAAAAACACTGACCTTCCAAGCCTGAGGCATGCTTTAAGCGGTATGAAGTATGTGAGGAAATCCCACTAACCGTGAGGCCGGTGTTTTCCGTGCCAAACCCAAGATACAATGTCGTGACCTGTTGGCCAGACTGAAGCGTGTACACAACTCGTTACAGAGGGTAATAACTAATAGTTTGATTGCCCAGCGTCCATGTGACGTTCTTTTAATATATAGCATACAGGTCCTGGACAACCCCTAGCCCACTGGGTGGACCCGAAAAGTGTAGCATTAACATATGATTAGCATAGAGGGGGCAGAACCGCGAGCAAAACAAAGCTATGAGCTACATCTAGGCACGAGGGCGTCCGACCACAATTCGAGTTTGAAATAGACTAGAAACCCAGCGGATTTGTTTTGGTATGTTTCCCAAGGGTGAACACGGATTTTCCCACAGTTGCCCCCCTTGGGTTTGTTAACCAATCACTGCGATAACCCACTGGTTGATCCGGATATAAGAAGCATTCTGGGTAAAGCACCGGGTATAGTAAATTCACCTAGAGTCAGTCGTACGTATTATGGTAATGAGACCTTTGAAAGGTTTACTAAGTTTAATTTTGGAGAAAATTCCTAGCAAGACATGCCAAAATAGGAATACTGAATTAATGGGGGCAAAAAACCCTAACCTTTCATAAACAAATCCCCACAGAGAACAAACTCAATTCATCAAGCTATTTCAGACAACGGTAGGCGCGGGTTTTTTAAAATATTGAGGGATTACTGTGTATTGATCCCTATCCCAGAGGTCACAGTTAGTCAGTCAGGAGGTATGATCTGTGAACTGGAAGATTAGCAGTAAAACACATTAGCTTACGTTATCAAGGAGCAGCTGTTCCTCGTCCGCTCTCTTCTGGTCGACGATATCTTCATCCGTGAGGTTCCGCCGCGCATGCATCGTCTCGTGTAGACAGTTTATCCTGTCCAGCGTCTCCACTGTGGATTTGAGAAGCGCGAGCACGTCGCGATCTCGTTCATTGATAAGAAGCTTTCGCACGTGCGACTCGAGCTGCTGTAGGAGACTCCGATCATTTGGCAGACGAATTGTGTGCTTCAGACTCGGCAGAATCTGACACAGTCTACAACAAGTGAGGAACATAGTCAGTGAGTGACTCAGTGAGTGAGGCAGCTTAAACTGAATAAAATGGGCAAGGAAGGGAGGTATGAGGTTATAATCCAAGTACCATAAAACTCTGAATTCAAAAGACTTATGAGATTTTCCTTTTTGGGATACAATTTTTACTAAGTTGTTTTGTTCGACTAAAAGGAGTGTATTTCATTGTCAGTTTATTTGAGGTTCTCACCCAAGTAAAGGGCAGTATGAAGATACAATTCGAATGAATTTACCAAGGAAAAGCTCTGTCGGGTTCTGAGGACTGTCCGCATGTCTATTAACTTTCAGTACATCTGATTCGACAGATCACTACCATTATCTAGCATCTGATTGGCTACCGACCTGAGGCGGATATTAGGGACAGAGTCAGATGACAGCTCCAGGAGATTCTCATAGAAATTATCCTTGAAGAATTGTCGGGAAAAGAGTGATAAAACTGCTACGCCGATGTCTATAAACAGTGTTCGGTGGCGAAAGCTCTTACCCTTAGCAAAATCTACAATCACAAAAATACGGACGGCTGAAGTCCCTGCGTGAGACCTAAACTAACTGAACAATGCTGAGATGACAAAGCGGATAGCGGTTGATATGACTTAATCTTGAGTGAGTTGCAGAACCTATGAGCATAGCTGTTGTTTGCTCACAAACCTGAAAGTGGATGGGACCAATGAAGTACAGGGGAAGGTCATTGAAATTGAATGTTACTGAAACTTTTGGCCACTGGTATGTCCCAGAAGACAGAGATCTTAGACAGATTTTACGCTGTCAATGGTTATGCCTACTAGGCCACAGACTCTGTGGCAAAGAGATGCAGTTTTTGCAGGCTTTTTGCCCATAGTTACTCGGCTTTAGTCAGATCAGTTGTTCTTGTTACCAGCGTGAGGTGAAACCTGCAGCCTGGACACAAACACATCATTTATAACCATGTGTCATGCACAGACAGTAACTTCATTACAGCACCACTCAAAACTCCAATTGCCAACAGCAAAGGCTTTATAAAAGCAATCTAAACGTTGAAATAGTCAGTTATTTGACAGGTGACATCTTTCCCCTACCTCTGATTATTCTTTGACACATCTCTTGTCTATGTTCTAGGCGTTTATTGCATCGCAAATATTTCAGCATAGTTTTGACAGCGGCTAATCGCACCGGCAGTGCTTTCTGCAGTAGAAATTTTCTTCATAACACATCAGACTATTGAGTTATCATTTTTTTTATGACGTAGAATAAGAATTTGTAACCACTTACACGCCCAGACAGAGAGTTATTACAATTCTCCGTGTCAGACCTTGATCTTGGGCACAGATTTAAGACACTGTAGGAAAGTAGATTACTAGATCCATAGCGGCAGGAAACAGGTTTTCACAGATGATAAGATTTGGTTTTGCACAAAAACTCATTGAAGCTAATTCATACTCAATCAACAAATGCGAGATAAGAAACCCGTCACAGTTCTCGATTACATCTCGGCTTGCTTTCAAAACAAATTCCACATGCAAGGAAAATAGGGGAGATAACTCCTAAAAATGATCATAATAAGAATTGCCCTCCCATGCATAAAACAGGCAAGAAAAGATAACCACAAATACGCACCGCGCCATGGAGCTTAGTGAAGACTAGAGGTACTAGTTTTTGGTAGACTTGATCGGATGAGAAAAGCTGCGTTAGTGTCGCCATCTTCTCCAGTAATTGTTCGTGAAGTCTCCAATCGTTGGACGATGATATGACCTGTTAATTACCATCACTGATCAGAATAATGTCTATAAAGCTGACTTACGGGTGGTATATCAGTTCCCGAACCCTAAAGAGAGTGATGGATGAACAGTCACCGCGGATCACACGGCCACACCAAAGGGACAACCAAATCTACATTTTCTGCTCCCTCTAAAGCCACGTTCATACAGTGAAATCAATTTTAGACAGGCCCTCATTTTGGGGAGTTTCCAGTCAGAGGAGTTTTAGGTTCACGCGACACGAAAATCTGGTCCTCTCGGTCATGGTCGCTATTATAATTTCTTCTGATCAGGCTTTCATTGGAAAGAGCTTCCAAATCAAAGAGAAAGATACCAGATGTGTGAGGTCAAAATTCAGGGGTCAGCGTGATCTCACCTTTTCACACGAGAGAATAGCGGCGAGCAGATCATTTGTGCCGGTCAGTTTTTCTGGGTTCATAACACGACTGAAGATATCCACCGTGTCATCTAGGTTATGAATGAGACCGCCGAGCACATCGGGGAAGTCATCCCGCAGTAAAGAGATGAGCTCCGGTAACAGTAGACTTACATGCGAACCAATCGATCGCGCCACCTGAGAAAATTATTACTCAATAAATATCCATTATGGTAAATTACCATCACAATCACCCCAGGCGATGACATTACCATCAAAGCTTACATGAGACTGTCATGTTACCAAAATGGCGACAAGGTCAGATCCTTTATACGGATGAGAATGCGGCTGAGGGGGAAGCGGTGTCTTAGTGGGCAGCACATTAAGCTTTGGACCAGGTGACCTAGGTTCGATTCCAAGTTTGCGTGTTCCTTTGCGGCTTGTTTTCTCATCGGATTCGATTCACAGCGTTAAATAATGGGGGCCTACCCATAGAGTATCAGTTCTATAGGGCAAACCAGGGCCTATCCCGAAAAGAAGCCACAAACTTAGTGATGCAAGCCATGTAAAACAAGATGGTTTTAGACTATCTTGAATAGCATAAACAGTACTAGCTTGATCATTTTGCGAATACCAATGGCCAATAGACCTTACCTTTAGCCTATACTTTTGTTCATGTAATTAGGAACGCAATAAGCAATTCAGTCAGATATGTGGGTTTAATGTATCACACAAGGGTAATAAATCCATCAGTTAGTGATAGATATCATTTAGAGTATCCTCAATTAATCAGTAGAAGTGTATGTAAATGTGTATGTTTATCACGCACCGCATTTCTCTTCCCACATACATCTGGATACACCAGGATAACTCTGTGACTACGCGCTGGGGTTGAGATCGTTATACCAAGCAGCCAGGCTCTATTACAGATTGTATGAGAATTATGGACCATTATTGCCAGCATAAAGACTTGCTGTGTAAACTACAAACTCATAGGCACAGTGGCCAGAGCTCCCGTCATTCCAAGCCCAAGGCTTCCGGGCTCCAATAACCATAGTGAAACTTTGAAGGAGAAATTAAAGGGAGGGTCCAAGGAATCTGATCACTTTGTAAACAGTAAAGACAGAATTTTGGTTCAAACGCTCGCTCGTCTATTAAAACCAGTGAGGTGCCATTTACATTTGGAGGTCACTGTAGGTTAGCCAGTGCACGGACAGGTATATATGGTAAGATAGAATCATCTTGTTTTACATAGGTGGCCTTACTAAACTAATGGCTTGGTTGCAAGATGGATCAGGTTTGCCCAATAGAGTTGGGATTTTATGGATGGGCCACCCAGAAAGCACCAGGTTAGGCACAAATTTCATCCAAGCTGAATGCGCTACCCACTAAGCCATCGCTAAAATAAAAGCGTGTGAAAATAAGCCTGTGGACATACCTCATGGAAGCCATGCGCTATAGTCCTTCTCACGTGTATAGAGGGGTCTCTGCATAACACACTAAACGTCTCATAGAGTTCGGAATCAAACTTGGACGGACCGCCGGCAAACAGCACCATCGCGGGAAAGTTGAAGGCAGCGTTAATTCGACATTCTAATAATTTGTCGCTACCAAACATGGAAGAGTGCAGAGCCTAAAACACGGAAAAGGAGCGAATACGGAGTTGTCTTCCTTAGATGGAAATATTACAAGGGTATACAACTCCTTGTTACTCAGGGATGGCTTTAGGTACTGTTTTTCTGATACAGAAAAGAAAACGATTGAAAGTGCCGTTCAGTTCGCGGTGGGTTTGAACCAGATGTCCTATTAAGATCAAACACGTTTGTCTCTCGGAGTGGGACAAACTGTATCTGCTAAGGGTGCTGTGCGGAAATCCAAATCGATGTTTTCACTCAACAGTTTACAAGCCTATTTGAGATATAGATTTATCCTCCGGGATCAAACCCACTGAGAATAACTCAACGGTTTCGGAGTCTGATCAGACGGACAATCTTATGAAAAAGCACCTCAAGTCACAGGTCTACTCAATCGGAGATGTGGGAAGATGTGCCTCACCTTAGACAGGTTATCATTGACATCATTTCTCTCGGAGCCATTCGAGTCGGAACCTCCCATGTGACACAACTTCTTATAGTAATCGAGGAAGAACGACTTCTGGGAAGCGGACATGTTGGGCAGGAGGCCGTCGCAGAGTCTGCCGAGATGCCGAGAGACCACCGGCAGCGTAGAGTCCTCGTCGTGCAGCGCCCCCTGACAGAACTTCACAACCAGAGGAATGATTGTGTTCGAACGTGTATCTACAGAGAGTGACAAGGAATTAGCGCGCAATCTAAGTTAGAGGAGATGACTGAGGAGCAAAATAATGTCAGCTTTGATAGATATGGAATACAGGGATGGGCAACTCAAACACAAATACTCCTGCATGTTACCAGGGATACTGGTTTGCAGCGAAAACTCTTTGAAACGGTGACTGCAGTGTCCAGAGCTGTGACCACCCTCACTCACCATCGTCTAGCAGACTGAGCACACTGACTACGGTGTCCAGGCCAGCAAGCCTCACAGAACTCTCCTCATCATTAGCCAACTCCACTAGCTCTGGCAGTATTGCACTCTTTGTTGACTCCAACCTAAAAAGGTGAGGGAGAGGATAACTCTATGCTGAAAACTCAATGCGCGAATAAAAATAACTTCACTTCATACAAATAAGGAGTTTAGAACAATTTTCTATGAATTGAAGACCGCAAATTCAAGCTTGGTTTTTATTATAGAAAGGTTTCCCCCATAAACACTATAAAAAATTATGCGGATGCCGATCATGCCGATCATGCGTTGCAGAGACAGGGCAGAATAAGTTTACTTTGTGCGGGATACCATGATAACACGATATCATGATAATTCGTGGCTAATGGATCATTGTTTACAAAAATGATCAAGAGGACAAATTATATTAGATTTCGCAAATCTCCAAAACGAAATGTCATAAACAAATGACAATACATTGGTTTAGTTGATTATAAGGCATCAAGTGGTGTAGATTTTTATTGAAAATGGCTGGACAAGCATCCAAAGTTTGGTAATGAACTCACCGATTGCAGTACAATAGAGAGGTTAAGATGCAAACGGTTACCGGCAACGGTTGCAATATGTGTCATGTGACCAAAAGGATTTGCTAGACGACTCCCAACTGTTAGCAAAACTGGTAGGATTCTACAAGCAGCTACTGCTCCCATTACTGTTATTTTGTTCTACTTGTCGTGGACCTCGGTGAAACCTACCGCGACGCCTTGTTCGAGACCTTAAGCAACATGTCTGGTTTATTCATTACGATAGCAGTGTCCGATTTGGCCCAAACCCATTATAAAAATGGGTCTGTAAGTTGCGTTTCCTAACGGGCGCTTTGAGTACTAGCACTGCGGTAGTCTTCTTCGAAAGGGCTCTATCATGGAATACTCTGGGGTCTAAGCTGTGGTAACCACAGTAACTGTGTGAAAACGAGACTGCGATCTCGTTTTGAACTATGTAGCAGCTGGATTCTCATCATTTCTTAAAGGGTTTCGTTGATGTGCTGGAACTTTCTACGCATAACGTAACGTTGGGCAATCGGTGAGAGCAAACAGTTTTGGCATACTGGTAGCCCTCTACTAATAGAAGACCAGGCTGTGGTTTGGCTATTATAGCCAGCTGCGGAGGGACAAAGGACTGTGGGAGGATTAAATCGTTACCAGTACTGATGTTTGAGTGCCCGGATAGCTCAGTCGGTAGAGCATCAGACTTTTAATCTGAGGGTCCAGGGTTCGAGTCCCTGTTTGGGCGCAGCTTTTCTTTTACCAATGCATGACTTGCACTAAATACAAGCAAACATGTTGAAATGCCACTAGGTACTACACAAAATGTTATGATAGCAATCAGGCATGGTATTCGGATTTCGATCTTTAGCATTCTCAGGTGGCCAGTTGGCTAACTTGTGACCGTCATGACCTGTATGTTCCAACGAGATCAAAAAGTCAAATCTACCTGTGAAAGCCGACTCTTTAAACGCTGTTCACACACCAATTACCCGTCTGTCTACGCCTTCACAGTCTGGCCATGAATGGATACTCACAATCATACAATTGTCATTGTTTTCAATAAAATAATCATTCAGTCATAAAAAATTAGCCAGTGAGTCAGTGAATGGAATTGATTACGCAGGGAGTCTATCCTGAATGTATTGAGAAACAAACTAGTGACTGAGTGTTCCAGGAAGGATTAGTTCACTTAGTTAGCAGTAATACATATCCTCCTATAAAGGAAATCTCCTAAGGGAAACTATGAAAAAGTGAATATTGTGACAGGCTCAACCTATCAGAGAGGCGCTGTGGCTGAGTGGTTAGGGTGCTCACCCTTGGCGCTGAAGGTGCCGGGTTCAGCTCGTGCAAGGGAAAAATTCTCTCTGTTGGTCATCAAGGAATGGGTACCCGACTCTCTTCAGAGCTGGGGAAGGTGAAGGCGGTGAGGACGAGGAGTGGCACTTCACCCTATTTACACCACTGTCGATACAAGTTGGCTCTCTAATAGCCATTCCTCAACATGGCCATCGGCTAAGCAACAACCTTTAGTTTTACAACCTATCAATAAGCTGTTGTGCAGGACCTTCTTACGGTGCGCCCATGACGAATGTATTTTTGCAGGTACATGTACTGCTACCGTTTGGATGTCACAAAATGAGGTGAAAACTGACAAGATTTCACCGGAGCACCATGAGCTGTACCTGTTGCTGTGACACTTGACACTTTGCTTGTCTCATGTAACAGATGGGAGTTATTTGGAGATGAGAACTAAACCTCTCACAGGCTTGCCATGGGGGTTCGTACTACAATCGTCTAGCAATCTTACTATGTATCTAGCGGATATTGGTGTACTCACCCCATTCCCTTGGCTACGAGATCGAGTTGTCTGCACATGCAAGCCCTCACATCGTACTCAACATCTTGACATAGAGATTGAACCAGCGGGAGAATCTCCTTTTTTATCCTGCACAACGAGACAGAGAGTGAGAGTATATGGCTCTGTTATCTCATATAATGCATACATCCCACTCCGAGGATAATGAGTTTTGAGGGGGGAGATAGGTTGGATGTTCCACACAAGTTCAGAGTGATTTTTCTACATCAGAGAATGAGAGTATGGGCATGGATAGTTGTCATTGTTGAATGCACCAGTTGACAGAAGTCACCCACTATGCATACTTCATTGCTGAGTACATTTTTTCGTGTGCTCCCCAACTATGCGTACTGTGAGATGAGGCGTTTGGACAGGTTTCACCAACTCCTAAGCAACTAGTAAGCCATAGAGTGACTGTGGCTTAGTGACAGTTGAAGTGTGTTATTAGGCAAGAGAGTGGCATACTCATTACTCAGTGAGCGCCACACAGTACTAGCTTCGCCTGGTTAACCCAACTCTGTTCTTGTTGACATCAGCTGGCGTTCAATCGCTTCTTGTTACATATCTCACTCTGTCCCTCTGATCACATGCGTTTCCCTTGATCTAATGATCCCTACTCCCTGGAGGGCTTATTTCTAATTTCTCAAAAGGCCGTCAACTTACATAACACCCGTAAAAAGCCAAGTTACCAGGACAACTCTTCAGTAACACCAGCCCCGAAAAGACATTTAGCACAGTCTGCCTACCTATACCGAAATCCTCATCAATATAATATACTTATAAAAGTCCTCATACATTGGTAATTTTTACCGAGGACGGATTTATTAACTATAGGTGCATCTTTTGCTGAAAAGAATTCTGTAGAAATCAGTTGAGACCATAGTCATATACATCATATGTCTATGGCAGGGCCTGAATACGGTTATAGATATCAGTATACCATCACTTGGTTGCCCCGAGTAAAGTTGTATAACACGGCTACTTACACAAAACTCTCGAGACACACAGAGATTGTGCCAAGAATTTTACAGCTCATCAGGCGAGAGTTGACTGTTTGTGATATTTGACCTTTTTGCACAGCTTTGGTCAGCACCTAGAAAATACACTAAGCCGGTCAGTGGGGTCGATGACTGTGCCTATATAGGCAAGATTCAGAGTCAAGTAGTGGGTGTGTTGCTAAAGAACTTCGCCAGCTAGCCTAATACTACGTGCGAGATTGACTGAAGCGCGTGGGCAGCTTGTCTGATCGAATGTATAATCCGAACGGATCCATACATTGGCATACCAATGTGGCAGAATCAATCAGGGTTTAGTATGATTGGATCAAAGCTCAGAGCCCTTTAGGGCTCTATCAAAATTAAGAATCCAGGTGTATTATAAGGGCATTCCCTGATTTCATATTTGCCATCATTCATCCAAAGGAAAGAGCTTCCCCCCATTGACTGTTGGTGACAACACAACTGATAACAGGCAATAAAAGGGTGAGCTGCCAAGTGCTGGTCACTCTCCCACTCCAGATTAAGGTGAGGTGAAATTAAACAAGTTCATCATTTCTCAAGTCGAGTTTATACCGGCTGAAAATCATTGTGGTCCCTTCTAGTAGCATAGGTAAAAATGACATTATTTTATAGAGTTGCGCCGCAGGAGTGGGGTACCTCACTTCATAAGCTAGGTTTCTTAACTTTCAACCCGTAGCTGTACTCTCTGGACGATAGCTCTACGTCTCAATCTACTAGTTATTGCAGTCACCTATCGAGGCACCCATTCAGTATTCAATACAAAGGATCAGTAGCAGCATTGTAGTAACAGCATCATATCCCAACGCAGTGATCAAGTCTCTTTGTGGTAAACTTGACATTTGCCGAAGGTGACATTTGCATCAGAAGGTGAGAGATGCTTTTTAAATCGGCGCTTTTTGGTCGAATTCCTGAACAACAGTTTAGCAGATTTCACGGCCGAAATCCATTTCAGTTGCGCAAAAACCGATCACGCGAATTCACCTATTGTATGCACTGTAGCAGTTGTTCTCTACCAAACAGTCCAGATAGGAGTAAAGTATGAACTTGACTTAACAAATTTGGCCAAAGTAGTTATTACATCTAATGAACTTCAGTGGACTAATAAACCAATAGTAATAAGAAATGTACCTTGCTGCTGAAATACCTATGACTCAATTAGGTTCATCATTAGTACAAGATGTAACCTAATAGGTTTATAATGGTTGCCTACAGTGTTTTAAAATAGAATGAGCTTCAAGCCAGACGGTCGATTGAATGCTGTGGGTCAGTAATAGCGAGATTGAGATGTCAGAACAGACAATGTTCCTATGGAACTGTAACTTTACAAGCTCACCAAATGCCTTTGGGCAACAGATTAGAAAGAAGTTTCTTAATAAATCCTATTGGGTACAGCGTAACATCTCCGCAGGACCACAAAGGAGCCGCTGAGAAAACAGGGAATAGAAAGAGGCAAATGCACTCAACAGTCAAGAGGGCATGACCAGACCAGACCGAACCAGACCATATACAATGAGGCCACTCTGGGCTGATATTTTCCAGTGAGTGAATCCTGGAGCTATTAGGCCTGTGGCTACATGCGGCTAGTTTTGGAGACTGCTCTAGTTGTCAAGCTGAGCGCAGTATTCACCTCTTTTCGTATTGTGTCCTTGTTGAGCATTGGTATGACCTGCAGAAGTGTTTCCAGCCACGCCTCGCCAACATCTGGGTCTTTATTATCCAGAGAATTCAGAATGATTGGAAGAAACTGCTGACCGTAAATCTGAGTCGGTACGATATTAGCCTGGAAGATCTGCAGGAAGGTGGCACTAGCGGCCAGTTGCATATCCTGCTGGGCGATCGGCAAAAACTCCTGGAGTAGAGCAAGCTATGATTAAGGGCATGGACAGATGGTATGTTTACAGCAAACAATCGGGTAACTTATTATGCTAATAGGATTAGTCTTTCATAAAGGCTACCTAATGACTCAGGTGCTTACTGACAAAATCATCAAGATGACCTGTTAGCGAGAACGATTCTGCAAATCGTAGTTAAATCTCCGCAAGATAAAAGTTGTTCTCTTGTGGGTTCTGCATGATTATAAAACTTTAAAGGTCTATTAGCTTCAGATAATCCTACCAGGACACCTGAAAAGAGACCCTATGCCGAAGGGAATTAGGAGCTTGGCAAGGTACTGAGCTACCACAAAGGCATAACCAGAATAACAAGGCCATTGAGCTAGAGAATGCAGCAGCAGACTTTCCTGGCTAGCAGATTGGAAGCCATCTTTATACAACTTTGTTGCTAATCATATGAGACCCCCCTAAAGTCTCTCCTATAAGCGGATATGATCATATGAAACTGAAGATATAGAAACTATGGCTCAGGGTGGTTATCACATAGAGTTATATAGAGAGGGTAACTCTATGGGTCATCGGTCCTAGTTACTTACCCTGATTTTCGGTATGACTCTGCGCAGACATTCATCACGGTTATCTTTAAGCAGATGAGGAAGAGAAGTCACTACACTCAGCCTCTGAATATCCTGTCCACAACTGTAAAATGGATTAGCTACTGACTGAAGGGGGACGAACTACTCAGGGAAGCAATTGGAAACAAGAAATGTTACGGCCAAGGGATAGATATTGATGTTCAGAAGTCTGGCCATTCTGCCTATGGTTAGTTCTCACTTGTGTTGCACAGCTTGTTCAGATATTCGGTGAAGCGATCCGCCTCAGAGCTGTAAGCTTGAGTGATTGACTCAAACATGGAATTCAGGATCTCTTGGCACTGAACAATCTGTGAAGGCATTAGAGGATAACTTTACGGTTCAGAGAGCTTGAGAGGATGCAGAGAAGTGATGAACGAAGACAAGCGCCAAAAACGCAACCAAGAGATGTGATTTTGTAACCAGTTCACAGTTTAAACTAAATTCTGCTAACTTTCACCACACTGTTTTTACTATCCAACTGAGAGCACCATTATGCAAAGGACAAGGTGAAGGTGCAACCAATGTTTAGTTGTTCTGTTAGCAAAATGCCTGAAGGCTGTAAACTGAATCAGAGTGTGGCTATCATGCAATATCTGCTGCGTAACCGTGGCAATGAAATAATCAAATACCAATAATTATTTACCTAACACTGTTAGTTATATCAGTTTACTTGCAAATCGGTCATGCTGTCCAGTTGTAGTCTATAGCCTTTACTGGCAACCAGTTATCAAAGGCTTCATCATAAACGTAAATGGGATCCTATTTAGCCAAGGGCATTGAATTTCGCCAAAACCCTAGTACCAATATTTCATTTTGGATGACTAGTAAATTGACGTAAACTAATGAACCCGAACATAAAACTGTAGCTAAACCGTAGACCGACGATAGCGGTGCTCTGGATCTGCAAAGTGCTGTGCGCTAGTTCTCATGGTGATCACTGTTATCACGGAGGTATCAGAACTATCACCGAGCTACGCCTATCAGCTGAGGATAAAAGCAGAGGTGCCTCAGAAATACCAGATGATAATTATGCAATACAGAAAGTGTCTGCTCTCCTGAAGGCATCAAAAGCTGAATGAGGCTATACCAAACACATGAACAGCAAAACAGACCAAGAATTAGCAGGTCCATAGGTAGAAATAAGGAGAAAAGGGTCTAGATTTCTCTCCGTAAAGTCTGAAGTAAGCTAGCACCTAACCTATTCAGCCCATCAAGTATCTTGGAACTGGGTATAGAGATGAGCAGGGTAGCAAAACAGTACACTGGACTTTTTCAGTTCTGTTTACTGTGTGGAAAATTCTCCACAAGTGACCATGCATGGGTGAATCGAAGGCAACCTACCGTTGAGCGACAGGAAATGGAACAAACTGCTCTCTGCAGTCACTATAGTCGACATACTGATAAGACTGTGGCACGTAAGCCTTCTCAGCCGCGAGTGCCTGCTCAAGTTCGTCTTGAAGCGACAACTGGTAGTCACCCTCAAACTTCTCAGCGATAAACTGTTCAAACTCCGGGTACATTACGCCGTCAGCGAGCTCCATGTAGCGTCAGCATAGCTGGTGTCGGCATAAATTAGCTGATCGACTCTGCGCTGTTGTACTAGATTTTCGAATAAGTACTACAGTACCGAGACTATCCTTGTTATCCGGCACGTTACTGGTTAGCAGGCCCACGTTGTCAGGTACTCACTCAGTACCGGTCTGTCACAGATCTGACAGTAGACTAATCCTTCTATGATCTCCTGAAGGTTGGTCGTTAGCTTGACCGCACACACAGTGTCACGGCTCACCAATTTACCGCAGTTCCTTTTAGTAATTGCTAGTAGAACTATATTACAACTGATAACAACACGACCACTGGTGAATCATCCATCAGCCCAGCCTGCAACTTTTGACATTACCTGACCTCTCAGAAATGATTCTCATTGGTTGAACAACTTGTAATCACTGCGCATTGATTGGTTAGTTTTAGCTGGTTATGAAGTTTTAGGCCAATATAATTGCAGTAGTACAGCGTGGTATGTTATGAGGTGGGGAGTTGGCTTTGCGGTGGGGCTCAGCTGAGGCCACAAGATCTTTTGGAGTGGTATGATAACTCTAGCTGAGCCCCATACAAAGCAAACTCTCTTGTACATGGCATACTACTCCTCTATTTCAAATAACTCAAAGCTTCACTAACTTTCGCAAAGGCTCTCACGGACAAACGAAGATGAATGCAAAAATCTCAATGAGTGAAAACAAAACCAGTTTACATCAGGAATTACAGTAGACCATCAATATTATGACTAAGGCTCACACCAAGAAATCTCAATTAGACAGCCATTCGAATGCGAGACCGAACAATGGCTAATAGACACTCAAAAATACGAGTAAGACGGGGAGAAATTGCACTGTGGGGGGGGGGGTCAGATTAACCCGGTGTGACTTGCCCTTCCTATTGTTCAGCCCACACCTCTAACGGAATAAGGTTAGAGAAAATTTACAAAAGCCCATAGCACCAATTCTCTTATTGGCCGCGTTAGGAAACACATTACGAACCTAATTGGCTCAAGTCTTTGATTATACATACGGTGACCCCAAGATTAAAAAAATATCTTCGGGATTGAGATCCAAATTGCATGACAGGAAAAAAACACACCCGCCCAGTCGGCTATGCCAAGTCCATCTCAATACCAATCCTATTCAACACAATTTCAATTCAAAGGACAAAACCTTTATTTGGCAGTTTATATGTGTTTTGTAAGCACGCTCTTATCTAAGCCTTTTAGCTGTTGAGTGGCATTAAAGAATTATACATACATACATACATGTGGTCACTCACTGTATAAGAAAAGATCACCCGTTCTCAACTGAGAATTCCAGTGGAGTATACACTGAGGGATGGCATAAAAATCCATAACACATCCATACACATAACTGATCATACAGGGTATAGATTAGTAAAAATACAACTAGGAGTTGTTGTTCTTTACAAAATAACCTAAGCCGATAAAGGGTTTACTCATTGAGCCATAGGCCCTAGCCCTAGAGTTATCCCCCTCTAATTCATATCTGCGACATTGTCGAAAAGTTATATTAAGACTGTCGCTACAAGGGCAGCCCAACACAGCGTCCACGAACAAGAAGCCTAACATATATCAGCTGAATATCATGGGTTCCGCGTATTGAGTATATACTGAGCACCGAAGAATAAAAGGTTTAGATCAGCTGTTGAAATGTTTTCAGCCCTGAAATGAGGCGATCATTGCAATGTATAAAAAAGAAAAAGCAGGAGGGGCTAGACCCAAGCAAGGACACCGTAGCTACGATCAGGCAGTGTGGCTCCTACTACAGGCGGGGGGGGGCTTCTAACCAAGTGCTAATTAGCTGAGACAAGGTCCACAAAGCAGTAAAGAGCAGACAACTACTAACAAGAAATATGAACAGAAAGGTGTGCGCTGCACAAACAGTTGAGTGGAAAAAAACAAACAGTGTAGGCTGCCAAGCTACAACACAAACCTATTAACAATGACTTTGCAAAAAGACGATGGACGCCACCAAGCATTCGACATAAGAAACCGAAGCGATCCACGAAATCAGTTAACCCCCGCACACATTAGTACATAATACAAAACATGCCAAACCATGCCCACACAAGCATCATAGATAGCTACAGGCCTGTGGTAATATTCAGCTCACAAGCTATACAGAGTTCAGACAATCAACCGTAAGCAACAAGAGCATATTGAAACGCACATTGAAACGCTTGGTCCACAGAAACACAAGACACAAATCGAATTGATGGACACAAGCATATACTAGAAGTTACGGCAGTGATAAAGTGGTGTCCCTGATAGATTCTGATAGATATATGCGGGCTGCATAGTGCAGTGCCAATCATATCGCTCTATTCAAAACACCTCAGAATGAATGCGATTCAGTCAATCACACCTCTACCTCTAGATGATAATTCCCACACAGAGGGAAGTATTGAATGGGAATAACGAGAGAGTGGAAAAATAATGCAGTGAGACTAGTATCTACAGTTAACTATCGTCATAATTTTCTACACAATGTATACACTAATACCTCAGGTAGACTTACTTCTGAGATATAGCACAGACTAATTAAACTAAACAAAAAGAAGATAAGAAGTTTGCCCCACTAAGCTACCTTCATTCATCCACTGCTCAGCCAACCTTTCATATTATATATATTCGTTGCTAAGTACCAGCACTCATGAAGTGTGATTACGGTTTACACATAGCTCACATGTAGGAGGAATGTGCAAACAAGTCAAACAGGTCACAGAAGCTCTGAATTATTACATGGAGACGCAGTGAGAGTTCATGAAGCCAACTAAACTTCACAACAAATAGGTAATCATAAGGGGCCCCTTACTTTCTGCCTCTTTGCAGTGATAATGAGACACACCCGGCCGTGGCGAAAGGCGAAGGCTGTGGGAGAATCTACCAAGGCTACCCTGAAATTCAGTATGATCATGCATTATTACAGCACCATATGAATCTTTACAATATGCCTAGTTAACAGTAACCATCAGTGTTATCATGAGCCTTGGCTGTTTTGCAATAGCCTCTGCCTGAGGCATTGCAAAGTCTTACCACTGTAAACCCTCCAATATTGTTGATGCGCCCAGGAATAGATTACATTCTACCGATGAGGAGACTTCGGTGATTAAAGGCCTATACAGGGGCTATAACTAACCTGAGCACAGCCTGCAGTTGCTGCCAATCCACCTTATTGCCTTCTTCCTTTTCTTCCGACCAATCGATCTCATCATCAAAAATAATCTCCTGCTTTCGCTGGGGCATTGGAGATGGTGCACGATTTCTGCGATATTTCTCATTCTCTCGCATTGACTTTCGGTCACGTCCACGATCGCGACTCGGTGACTCGGTAGATCTCCGGGCCGGGGAGGGCGAGCGAGCTCTCGCTTCCCGGAGGAAGGTTTGAAGGTAGCCTCGAGGTGATTTAGGTCTAGTGGGCACGTGGTCTGTTTCATCACCTCCAATGAGAATACGAGATTTCCCGTCTGCCCCGTTCTGTGAAATCTCCGACTTCTGAGGTCGTGGCAGTGTGTCGGTGAATCGCGGTACTGGAGATGACGTTGCTGCTGTAATTTTAAAGACAGGAATCTCCCCATCCTCATCAGTGCCATGGGCAGATCCTCGAGGCAGCTCGGGAACATGGCGGGATGTTCGCGGTGGTAAGGTGGGTGGTGCTAACTCCTCATGGTAGCTTGATGGACGAGATCGCGAGCCTTCTTCTTTCGGCTTC
>Ga0224501_10000582_pt1 | contig 29076 bp, 24 predicted proteins | sample SF_Oct11_sed_USG_4_FD_169105 | JGI IMG/M metagenome (GOLD analysis project Ga0224501, IMG submission 169105) | Sediment microbial communities from San Francisco Bay, California, United States - SF_Oct11_sed_USGS_8_1 | ecosystem: Environmental > Aquatic > Marine > Sediment | place: USA... | reverse complement strand
CCCCCCCCGCGTCGCCCGACGCCGATACCGCGTGACAGGCCTCGGCTGCCGGCAGCCAACACAGGATCAATCACAGCGTAGAGCGGTGACCGGCCCGAAGCCGCCACAAATTCGCGGGGGAGAGTGGGCTCAACGTGCCGTTGCGGAGCCGCATTCCTTACCCAGCCAGAGCGGCGTTTTCAAATCGGTCGATACTCCGAAAGACCGCATCACCAAACCCTTCCCAGCAGAGGTCAGGTTGCTCGACCGGGCCGCTCAGGTCGGGCCACTGACAGATGCCGTAACCCGCCGTGCTTGAGCGCGTCCTTTCCTGTAGCCCATGTTCGCAGAGCACGACGGGCCCGCCGACGAGTGTCGGCGGGCCCGTCGCGCTGACGTTGGCCATCGGGACGGCCAGCCTGTTTGACTCAGAGACAGACCGTGGTCGGCGACATGCAGTCGCTTTCGACCCCGGCGCATTTGCCCGCTTCGCAGGCCAGCTCGCCGCAGCGGCAGGCCAGGGTGCAGGCCAGGCCGCTCTGGGAGGTGCTGGAATAGCGCTCGATCAGGGCGTCGAGCTCGCTGCGGTCGGCGCTGGCGTTCAAGAAGTGACTGTCGCAGGAGAAGGGCAGCGTGACGCTGGTGCAGTCGGCTGCTTGCTCGCAACTGCCGAGCGCGTCCACTTCGGCGAGGATCGCTTCCTCGAGCGTCGCCCGATCGCCTCCGGTGGCGGGATCGACGTTGCCGGAACCCGCGCCGCCCGCCGTACCGCCCGAGCCGCCCGAGCCGCCCGAGCCGCCGGCAGCGCCCGGATCGCTGCTGCCGCCGGCCTCACCGCCGCTGTTGTCGATGACCTCGGCATTGCGGGCCACCGGCGCGCCCGCTGCGTCCACGCAGCGGCCACCAGCGCACGCCACGGCTCCGGCCAGCTGCGCGCAATCGGCGTCGATGCTGCAGCTCTGCCATTGCGTGGTGCTCGTGACCTCATCTTCCGGCTCGTTGCTGTCGGCGCAGCCGAGAACGCTCGCGGCGCTCCACAGTGAGAGCATGACCAGGAGCCGACCGGTGGGCATGGATTCCAGATCCCGGTGCCTGGCCGTGGATTCACTGCGAGTGTATGCTCTTTCGTCGGTCCGGCGCTTCTTCGAAATCAAGTCCATGGTTCACCTCATCGTTGTCGATGAAGCTCAATCTACGCGTGGGCCGTGTAGCGACAAGTGTCAAAAATGGCAGTCGCCCACCGTGCTGTGCTCAGCGCGCACCGGCGTCGGCGGCCGGTTCGCTGCACAGGCGCGTCTCGTCCAGGCTGCTGCCAGTTTCGCTCCAGCCATCGGGATGGCACGTGCTGCTGAACAGCCAATGCGTGCCATCGGGAGCCGTGGCGGTGGTGAACGCATCGCCACAGTCTCGATCGGCCGGCTGACAACCGGCGAAGCGATGCTCGTCGAGGCAGCCGCCGGCCTCGATCAGCGGACGTCCGCTGATGGACTCGCAGTCGTCAGCGTCTTCACACTCCGATACGCCCAGTTCGTGGCACCTGGGGGCGCAGCCGCCCGTGGTGCTCAAGGCGAGAATCCAAAGCACTGCAGCGACGGGCCGTGGCATGGTTTCCATGACCAAGTTCGTAGCACGGGAGAAATCCCGGACCACCTCAAAATCCGCCGCGCGCTCCCACGAAGCGATCGACCGCCGCCACCAGCGGAGCGCAGTCGGGAGCCTTTTCGATCGCCGCGCTGGCGCCGCAGGCCGCGGCCAGGGAGTGGATTTCGCTCGATGGGCGATCGGAGTGCAGCAGAATCGGTACCGGCACCTTGGAGGCGCGCTTGAGCAGGGTCACGAGCTTGTCGCCGTTCATCGCGGGCATGGCCACGTCGAGTACGACGGCCGCGGCGTTGCTGGCGCGCAGAAGACGGGTGGCCCCCAGCGGTGACGAAGCGGCGACCACGTCGTATCCCGCTTGTTCCAGCGCGTCCCTTGCCAGCGTGAGGCAGATGTCGCTGTCGTCGATCACCAGGATGGTCTTGCGCTTGCTCATGCTTACTCTCACTGCGGGTTGCTCAACATGGAGGCTCGTCGGTCGGCGAGTCTCTGCAAATCGCTGCGCGCCCCGCGGATGAAGCGGCACAGTTCGTGGTGCCCGCGGGGCAAGTCGCCGCCCGGTCCGTCGCGATGGCCGGCCTGGCGAAAACAGCACAGGGCCTGGGTGAAATTTCCGAGGCGCTCGAAGCTCAGGCCCAGGTATAGCCACGCCGCCCAGGCTCCCGGCGCCAGGCAGATGGCAGCTCTCAGGTAGCCGATGGCTTCGGCGTAGTCGCCCTCGCCGTAATCGATGAGGCCCGCGATCAGGTGAGCTTCGGCGTTGTCGGGTTCGTCCGCGAGTTGTCGTTTTGCTTGCTCGAGCAGCGCCCGCAGGGGTTGTTCGGGCGCTCGTTCGGTCGCGAAGGCCGCCGTGTTCGCAGCCCGTGGCGGGGGGGGCTCGGTCTTTCGTGCGGCGTCGACCAAAAGCTCCCTGGCCAGGCGAGCGAGTTCGTGGCCACGTTGGGTCAGGCTCGAGGCATCGATGCGCGTGCTGGGCTCGGGGTTGGGCGGCGGGCTCGCATTCGTCGACGCGCCCCGTGCGAGCACCAGGCGCCCCGCTTCGCCCGCCGGCATCAGCGACCCGGGCAAGGGCCCGCAGACGTCGCTACGCCCCAGCACCAGGAGCCCCCCGGGCGCGAGCGCCGCGCTGAGCTGGGCCACAAGGCGCCTGACGTCACCCGGCTCGAAGTAGATGAAGACGTTGCGGCAGACGATCACGTCCCAACGGCCGCCGCCGGAGGCTCCGGGCGGAGCGTCGAGCAGGCTGTGACGCTGGAAGCGCACGCACGCTCGCAGGGCGTCGGTGACGTTTGCGGTGCCGTCGGCTCGCCGCGCGAGGTGACACCACAGCCGCTCGGGCAAATGCCGGCAGGACCAGGCGTTGTAGCGGCCCGCCCGGGCGCGCTTTAGGGCCGAGTCGTGCACGTCGGTGGCCAAGATGCGGACCTCGCGCCGTTGGGCCAGGGCCAGCATCGCCACGCTGTAGGCGTCTTCGCCGTTGGCGCAGCCCGGCACCCACACCTCGAGCGGCCTCTCCCGCGGCAGTCGCTCGATACACGCCGACAGCTCCCACAGCTGCTCGGGGTCGCGAAAGAGGAAGGAGTGCGGCACCGTGGCCGCCTCGATCAGACGCCGGCTTTCGTCGCTCGAGGCCGATGTGAGCTTCGCGGCATAGAGCTGGCGGCCGTCGGCGTCGAGCTCCCCAAGCGCTTTTTCCAGGTGGTGACGGATGGAATCGTCGACTCCACCACGGGTCAAGTCGAGCCCGATCCACACCCGCAGCTGCTCACAGGCCAGGGAAAAGAGTCGCTCGTCGATCATCACAGGCCCTCGCCCTCGACAAATCTGGCCGCCCGCAGCGTCACCGCCTGCACCAGGGCCCTGGCGATGCGCTGCGGCGAAAGCACGTGGGCTGCGGCACCGCACTGCAGGGCCGCCCGCGGCATGCCGTACACGGCGCTGCTGCATTCGTCTTGCGCGATGGTCAGGCCGCCCCGTTGGCGCAACCGCAGCATGCCCTCGGCACCGTCGGAGCCGATGCCACTGAGCAACACGGCCGCAGCTTTTGCACCTACCGGCGCCAGCGATTCGAAGAGCCGGTCGACCGATGGGCGATGGCCGTTTCGCGGCGCCTGTCGGCCGGGCGCGAGCATTGAACCGTCGACGCAGATCAGGTGACAGTCGTCGGGGGGCAGTACCACGGTGGCCGGGCGCAGTGCGATGGGGCCCTCGGCAATCACGACCGATAGCTTGGTGCGCGCCTCCAGGTAGCTCGCGAAGGCCGCCGCGAAGCCGGCCGGCAGGTGCTGCACGACGGCGACGGTGGCGCCGAAGTCGCCGGGCAGGGCGCCCAACAGGCTCGACAGCGCGCTGGGCCCTCCAGCCGAGGCGCCGACGCCCACCAGCCCAATCGCGCTGTGCGGCCTCAGGCCCGGCGGCGGCCCCAAGCTCGGATCGCGGCTGGGGCGCGGGTGTAGCACCACGGGCGTCTTGGCCAGCCAGCGCACGCGCTCACGCAGGTCCTTGCCGAAACCGGCGTCAGTCACCACCGGTTTACGCGCCACGTCCAGCGCCCCGCGACGCAGGGCTTCGAAGGCGACCTGATCGTCGGGTCCGGCCGGTAGCTCGGTCACGATCAGGATCGGCAGCGGTCGCTCGGCCATCAACTGCGACACCGTTTGCAGGCCATCCATGCCCGGCATGCGCACGTCCATGGTGACCAGGTCCGGCTTGAGTTCATCCACGCGTCGGAGCGCTTCGGTGCCGCTCGCGGCCTGGCCGACCACCGCGATGTCGCGCTCGGCTTCGAGCGCTTCGCACAAAAGCTCCCGGCATAACGCGGAGTCGTCGACCACCAGCAATCGAAGGGGATTTGCATTCATGGGCGCAGGTCCATCAAGCGTTTCACATGTTCGACCAGGTCGCTGTCGCGGAAGTCGGTCTTGACCACGTAGGCGTCGGCACCGCACTGGGCCGCGTGGCGGCGATCTTCGACCGAGCCGCGTGTGGTGACCACGATGATGGGCATTTGCGCGCCCCGCGCGCGCAGCCGCCGCACCAGCTCGAAGCCGTCGATGGCGGGCATTTCGACGTCGCTGATGATCAGGTCGAAGTCGTCGGCTTCGGTGGCGGCCAGACCCGCTTCGCCGTCGGGCGCTTGCGTGACCTCCAGGCCCATGGACAAAAGCAACTCGACCAGCAGTTCACGCACGATGGGCGAGTCGTCGACCACCAGCACTCGGCGGCCGCGGCGGGTGGCGAAGCCGGCCTTGAGCCCCGCTTGGCCGGCGGCGCTGCGCTGGGCGCCGCGAATGCCGCTCTTGCGCACGAGCTCGGCCAGCACCGGCATCAGCAGCGGGCGGCCGTCGTCGAGCACGGCGCTGGCGCCCACCGTGGGCAGGGTCGCGAGCGGTCGATCGACGGGGCGGCGCAGGACTTCGCGCTCGCCTTCCACGGCCGGCACCGAAAGCGCCCAGCTGCGCCCGGCCACCTCCACCACCAGCGCCAGCTTTTCTTCGGAAGCCGTGGCCATGCCGATCAGATCCGACAGCGAATGCAGCGGCAGCGACAGCTCGCCCACGGTGAGCGCGCGACCGCCGCCCACGACGGTCCGGGCTCCCGCGCACGGCACGATGGAGCTGACCTGGCGCGAGGGGATGCCGAAGAGCGCCTCTCCAGCGTGCACCACCGCCACGCGCTCGCGCGTCAACCGCACCGGGACCTCCAGCACGAAGCGCGAGCCCTGTCCCGGCAGTGAGCGCACGCTGACGGCGCCGCCCAGCGACTCGGTCACGCGGCGCACCACGTCCAAACCCATGCCACGGCCTGAGACGTCGCTAACTTCACTTCGCGTTGATAGACCTGGAGTGAAGATCAGGTCCAACAGCTCTTCTTGAACCTGGGGCAGTCGTTCCGGAGACAGCAGGCCGCGTTCCACCACGGCCCGGCGGATGGCGGCGGTGTCGATACCCGGCCCGTCGTCGCTGACGGCGAGCACCACGCTGTCGCCGCGGCTTTCGGCCGACAGCTCCAGGCGACCCTGGGCGCCGACTGCGACGCCGTGATCGACGGCGTTGCGCACCAGGTGCAACAGCGGCTCCTCGAGCGCGTCGAGCACCCCCCGTTCGAGCACGGCGGCGCCGGCCTCGACCCGGATCGCCACGCGCCGACCGCCCTGGGCCGCGAGCACGCGGGCGTGGGCCGCCAGCGTGGACAGCACGGGCTCGACCCGCGACAGCCGCAGCTCAGCGCTGTCGACGGCCAGGCGTTCGACCTCAGCGGCCAGCTCCTCGGCTTCGCTGCGTACGGCTGCGCTGGCCTCGGTCGCGAAGCGCGAAAGCCGTTGACGCAGTTCTTCGATGGCGTCGCAGACGCGATCGAGCTGGGCGGCGCGTAGCTCCACCACGCGATCGCCGCGGGTGGCGCCGCGGTGCAGCTCTGGTGCGCCGCCGGCACCCACCGGTGTGGGGGCGGTGCCCTCGAAGCGCCCGGCGCCGTCGGCCGGCGCGCTCATCACCGGCGCAGGCACAGGGGCCACTGCCGGCGCGGCTACTGCAGCGGGCGGCGCCGGCGTCAGCGCGGTCTGCTCCATGATCGCCTGGGCGGCTTCGAGCAGCGCCCTGGCCTCGTCGTCTTCGCTCAAGACATCGGCAAGCAACATCGCCTCGAGCGCGTCGAGGCCCGCCGAGGCCGCTCCGATGCGCGTCGCCGACAGCGCACCGCCGGGCTTTTGCAGCTGACTCTCGATGCCGTGGCAAAGCTCGGCCGCCGAGCCCAGGCCCAGCATGCGCGCCTCGCCCTTGAGCGTGTGCAGGTCGCCCATCAGCGCCGACCAGCGCGTAGCCTCGACCGGCTGCTCGGCCTCGAGCGCCTCGCGCAGACCTCCCAGCCGGTCGCGCGCCCGCGCCCGGAAGCGCTCGAGCATGCTATTTCGGCGATCGTTCACGCGCTCTGCAGCCCGAAGCGCTTGAGCAGGTCCTCGAGGCGGTCGGCCTGTCGCTTGAGGTTTTCGGCCGAAACCCGCTGTTGAGTGCTGGCGCCGCCGGCCTGGCTGATGACGGAGGCGATCTCGGCGGCGCTGGCGCTGACCTGCTCCATGGCGCTGCGCTGCTGCTGGGTCAAAAGCGAAATGCGCCGGGCGGCCTGGGTGGTGCTCTCGGCCAGCTTGCGGCTCTGGTCGGTGGCCATCACCGTCGACGATCCCGAAGCGCGGATGTCTGTGAGCATGTCGCGCACGCTCTCGACCGTTTTGGTCACACGCTCGGCCAGCCGTCGCATCTCGGTGGCCACCAGCGCAAAGCCCCGGCCCGCGTCGCCGGCGCGCGCCGCCTCGAGCGAGCCGTTGAGCGCAAGCAGATCGCTCTTGTCGGCCACTTCGCGGATCACCTCCAGCAGCTCGCCGATGCGGCTGGCATGGCTGTTGAGTTCGGCGATGCGCTCGACCATTTGGTCGGTGGTGGCGCGCGTGCTCTCGGCGTCCGAAAGCACGTTGGCCGAGGCTTCGGCGACGTGTCCGGAGGCCGACGACAGCGACTCGATGGTGCGGCTGACCTCGGTGATACCCGAGGTCTGTTGCGCGGCGGCCGCTTCCTGTTCTTGTGAGGCCGAGTAGATCTCGGCGGCGGCATGGGTGAGCTCGACCGAGGTCTGCTGGGCCTGGCCGACCAGCGCCTTGAGCCCCTCGAGCATGCCGCGGAAGGCGTTGGGCAGATCGCCGCGGCCGGCGATCTCCACTTCCAGTTCACCCGAGGACACGCGATCGGCGGCCTGGGCCAGATCGCGCATGGTATCGAGCAGTTGATTGAAGTGGCGCGCCAGCTCGCCGGTTTCATCGCCGCTCATCAGCGGCACCGCCTGCATCTTCTGTAGATCGCCCACTTCGGTCACGCGCCCGGCCGCGTCGCGCACCAGGCCGATGTTGGCGCCCACGTGGCCGCCGAAGGAATAGGCCGAGATGGGCGCCCACACCACGATGATGCCCATGAAGCCGAAGAGCGCGTAGAGGAAGTACATGCCGTTGTCAGCCGAAACCGGGGCCAGCGCCAGGGCCAAGCGCCCGTCGTCCATGCGCTCGAAGGCCCAGCTCTGGTCCCTGGCCAGTACGCTGTAGACGGCCCGGGCCTGGTCCTTGGCCTCGCTGCGCGCCCACTTCACCAACGCGGTCGGCAGCTCCGAAGGGCCCGGTCCTCGGACATCGACGATCGCGGTGAGGATGGCATCGCCCTGCTCGCCCGCGGTCTCGGACTGGCCCTGCACCGACAGCAGGTGCGCGGCGCTCCTGGCCTGGTACTCGGCCAGCTGTACCGCGTCGCGCTCGCCGGCGCGCATGCCCATGGCCGACAGCCATCCGATCGGCACCATCGCCATCGCCAGCGCCAGCGTTGCGATCTGCACGCGCACCGAGCCGCCTGCAGGCCGCCGGTGGATTCCGCGCCGCCCGGCTTCTTCCAGCACCCCATGCTTGGCCTCGCGCATGGCGCCGGTCACGATGCCGTGCACCAGCGTGGCGCCGCCGATCCCCGGCGAGGCGCAGGCCATGGCCGCCACGATCCAAAAGCGCGGCCCCAGGCCACCGGGGGCGTCATGGGCGGCGAAGACGCCGGCGAAGATCATCCATAGGAGCCAACACAGGGCGAAACTCATGGTCAAGCGGAAGGGCGAGCGGTAGTGACCGATGACTGCGCGCTCGAGCAGGCCGTCGCTGCGTTCGTCCGCCGATGCCCGCTCCCAGGCGGTGATCGGCGCAAGCTCGGCGCGCGCGTAGGCGGCCCAAATGATGGTGCGCAGCACGCAGGTGAGCACGCCGTAGATGACCATCCGCTTGGTGTCGTGAACACCCAGGGTGTAGGCATAGAGGGGCGGTACCGCCAGCCAAAAGGGGATATCCAAGGGCAGGACGCGAGCGAATACGCGATTCGACGTGGAAGCGTTCACGTGTCTCGTTCTCCGTAGCTTGAGCCAATGCACTGCCAGGGCGTGGCGATGGACCTGTGCGGGTGGCGCCTTTGCTGCGCGCGCGCCGCCATGCACCTGCGACTGCGAAAGCCGCCGTGCGCTTCAGGTGAGTTCGCCATGCCTTGCGTTCCAGACTGCGACCAGGCGTTCGTGGTCGACCACCAGGGCGTTTCCATGCCCGGTCTCGACCACGCCGCGGATGTAGGGGCAATGGCGTTCGAGCAGCGGCGGCAAGCTGAGCCGGGCGTCGCTCGCGACGCGCACGAAGCCCAGTACGTGCTCGACGGCGAAGGCGCCCCGGCCCGCTGCGGTCTGCAGCACGCAAACGCGCGCGGCTTCGACGCTCGCCTGGGGCGGCTCCTGGGCAATCGCCCCGCACAGGCGCGGACTTGGGCCGCTGTGATCGGTGGCCGCCGTGATCTCCAGGACGCAGTCGGCCTCCAGCGCGCACACGAAACCGCCGTCGTGCACTTCGAGTAGCTCGCTGTCGCTCATCGGGTGTTGGCCTCCAGCGCCTCGAGCCAACGCTGGGGCTCGAACAGGGGCATCGCTTCGGCGTCGACGACCACTTCCTGGGGTGCGAAGGCGAAGCGCGCCACGTGGGCCGGCCGCAGCGCGTCGATCCAGGCCACCTCGCGCACCGATTGCACGCGCAGGGCGATGGTGTCGGCGCCGAGCGTCGCGATCACCGTGCGTGGTGCGCTTTCGGTCTGAGTTTCAGGGTCGGTGGATCCCGATGCGATAAGCTCCAAGTCAAGCACGGCCACCACGCGGCTGCGCCAGGTCATGATGCCGACGATGCCGGGGGTATTGCTGGGGATGGGCGTGACCTTCGCCTCGCCGGTCACCTCGGAGACGATCGCAGCCTCGAAGGCCATCCAACCGCCAGCTACGAATACCGGCAGGACCTGCAGCTCGACTCGCGCTGCGGTGGCGTCTTCGGGTACTGCAGGCGGCTGCGAAGCTTCGTCGCTCGGCACATGCACTCCTGGCCCGGGGTCGGGCGATTTCGCCCCCTGTCGTAGCAGGCGGCACGATTCTATCGAGGTCGTCTCGTGGGCTTCAAGCGCACTTCGAACAGTCGCCGGCGGGTGCTGCGAAAGCACCCGCCGGCGGGGTGGGTTTCAAGGAGATAGGTGTGTGGGTGTCAGTTCCAGCCCCATGTGGAGCCGCTATCTTCATCGCCGTCGAGCACGCCGTCGAGGTCGCGGTCGATGGCGATGCGCACGCCGCTTCCGGGCGGCACGCAGGTGTAGGTCAGCGAAACGTCGCAACCGCGGGTGAGCGAACGCAGGTCGTCGTCGCTCAGGCGGCTGCGCCCTGCGCGGTCGGGCTGGAATGAGCCGTTGCCCACGTAGAGGAAGCCGACTTCGCGATCGCGAAGCACGCCCTTGACGCTGACGTCGCACTCGCCAGCGTCGGCGCGCGCGAGCAGGAGATCGATGCGCGGCCCGACCACCGCCTCGCGTCCGTGGGCCAGCGTGATCTGCTGACCCACGATGGGCGCGAGGTTCGAGTCGAAGGCGTGCACGAAGGCCTCGACCTGCCGCCGCTCTTCGTCATTGACGAAGCCCTCCGGCACCGGCACGCCGAGTCCGAAGATCGGAACCTCGTCGTTTTGGGCGAAGGGAATCGTCGAGAAGAAGGTGAACATGTTGTCGATGGCGCCGTCGTGCACGATGCCGAAGCCGCGGATCTGATCGCCGGTGTGCGGCGTGGGAATGGTGGCCGTAAACAGGCTCGGCGCCATGCCGAACATGCCCACCTTGGTGTAGACGTTGCGCAGGTGCGGGATCTTGAAGAACTGCGGTTCGGGCTCGACCGTGTTCAGACCATCGGTTCCGAAAAAGCCCGGGAAGGCCACCCCAAACTCACTGTTACCGTTCGGATCGAGCACGTGGCAGTCATTGCACGAGCCGATGCCCAAGGTGTTGCGGTTGAAGTAGATGTCGCGACCGGCCGCCTGCTCAGCGGTCAGCGAGTTATCCAGGTTGCGGATGGGGTTGGGGGGATAGCTCAGCGGCAGGATGAAGTCGGCAAAGGCTTGCATCTCGGCTTGGGTGAGCTGCGCATCGCGCCCGATCAGGCCTTCGAATGCGGGATTGAAGGCCAGGAAGGCGGCGTTTTCGTCGAAGGTGCCGGAGTTCGGCTGCTCGCTTGGCCCGTCGTTGCCGCCGGTGCGGTCGCCGCGCCAGTGCATGGGGCCGTGGTTGTCCATGCCGCGCAGGCTCTGGGTGGTCATCGGTCCCTTCATGGGATGGAAGTCGGGGTTGCGCTCCAGGGGTCCGCGGAAGCGGAAGGGTCCCGGATTGGTCAGCACCTCGTCGTCGGGATTGCCCAGATCCCAGGCCAGGGCGTCGTTGTCGCCGTGGATGTGGCAGCTGGCGCAGGCCGAGTCGCCGTGGGTCGAAGTGTAGGTCGCGTCGTAGAGGAAGCGCCGACCGTCCACGATGGCGGCGGGCTCGGGGTTGAACATCGCCACCTTGCCGACCTCGAGGCCTTCCGCGGTGTCGACGATGGAGATGGAGTTGTCGAAGCGCGTCAGCACGTAGAGGCGGCGGCGGTTTTCGTCGAGCACCAGGCCCGAGGGGCCGCCGCCGCTGACGGCGATGTGGCTGTTTTCATTCGGGATGAAGCTGTCGTTCTCGAGCGCGCCGGTGTCGAAGACGCCGACCTTGCTCGAGCCGAAGGCCGACACGTAGAGCGTCGAGCCGTCGGCCGAGATGGCCATCTGCTCCGGGAAGGCCAGGCTGCGCTGGGCCTCGCTTTGGCCGATGGGTCCGCAGCAGGTCGAGTAGTCGATGTGCTTGTTCAGGTGCCGCGGTGAGACGCCGCCGCTGTCGATGACGGTGATGCGGCTCTCGGCCAGGTGACCGCGCACGGTCGAGCCGCCGAAGATGCCCGGGCCCTCGAAGCGCACGTGGTTTTCGGACGACAGGTTCGAGACGTAAAGGCTGCCGTTTTGCGGGTTGACGATCATGTTGAAGAGCACCGAGCCTACGCGGGCGAAGCTCTCTTCGGCGATCGGGACCGGCGTCTCGGCGTTGGCGTCGATGGCGAAGACGTCGCGGTCGGGCAGGTTGAAGTTGACCACGTCACTCCAGTTGCCGCCGTCGGAGTCGAGCCAGTTGGTGCCGTCGTACTTGACGATCAGGCCGACCGGCGGCGCGGGCACGCCATGGGCGTCGGTGGCCGGGAGCTGACCCTCGCGGGGCGGGAACAGCACGAAGGGCGGGGGGACGATGGTCGTCTGGTTGCCGCTCAAGAAGCCCGCCACGTAGACCTTGCTGCCGTCGGGCGTCACCGCAAGTGCGCGGGGCGTGTCGGTGAAGAAGGTCAGGATCGCCTCGGCAGAGCCGCCCAGGTCCTGATTGGACTGGTTGGCGCTGAAGACCCAGACGTCGGCTCGACCAACGCCGGGCGTTGTCAACTGTGGGTCAATAGGGCTGTTTTGGCCGCGGTGTGCGGTGGTGATAAAGGCGCGGGAGCGGCCCTGTCCGGCGAAGACGATGTCGCGGGGTTCGTCGCCGACCAGCAGCGTGCGCTTGACGCGGGGCTCGTCGTCGTCCGAGACGTCGACGATGCTCACGGAGTCGGAGAGGTGATTGACCACCCACACCTCGTCGTCGTTGCGCACGGCCAGGGCGATCGGCTCGAGACCGACGCTGACCGAGGCCCGATGCCTGAGGCCGCCGCCACCGACGGCGAAGATCTCGAGGCGATTGTCGGGCGTGTTGAGGGCGAAGAGCCGGTCGCCGGAGCGCGAGAGTGAAAGCGGTCGCACCTGGCCGGTTTCGAAGTGGCGGAAGGCGGGACCTTCGGTAGGATTTTCGATGCCCGTGGAGCCGCCGTGGAGGGCCTGCTGGCTGATGCGGACGGGGGGCTGCTCCTGGGGCTCGGCGCTCTGTGGGCCGCAGGCTGTGACCAGCGCGAGCATGATCCAATGCGAGTGCAGGCGGATACTTTGACCTGATCGACTCCAGTACTTCATGGGCTACCTCCGAATAGAATTGCGGGCCGAGACAGCAGAAGCTTCGGGCTGCGCGGCAGTCGGAGGACCGCAGTTGGATCTGGCCACACGCGTGCGACTCCAGGCGCGGGTCGACCCGCCGCCACGGTCCCACAACGTCGCCGTGTCACACCCTATCCGCCGCGCGCAGACCGCAACGCCGGAGCCCGTTCGCCACTTCTGTCCAAATCGAGAATGGACCAATCGGCCTAGGTCGTCTAGGCAGCATAGGCATAATTTTTCGATGACGCTCAAATTGTGTAGGGGCGATCCATCGAGGCGAGAAGCATTCGAACATCCTCGGCTACCAACTTATGTTAGCGAGTCAAAGTTGAGCAGCCATTTGAGGCTAGCTGAAATAGGTGGTGCGAAATCGCCTCACCGTCTGAGTCCAGGGACGCGTCCGCCGGCTCCGACATGGCCGAAACTTCGGGCGTCGAATCCTGACTATGGGTGCTCGGGTCCACCGTGGAGCGCGTCAAGATCCCCCTCGACCTGGTGGCGCGGGTGGATGGCCGCAACAGCATCGGGCGCCTGGCGATGGCGGTGCAGCCAGCGGCGGGCTTCCTCGAGCCTGGTTGCGAGGGGCATAGCGCGCTGGCGTTCAGCAACATCGGCCCGATCCCGCTGAAGCTGGACCCGAGCATGGGTAGCGCGTGGCTCGGGATCTACCGGCCGACGTCTGCCGCCGAGTTGCCCCATGCGATCGCGCGCGGTAGCCATTGCCAGAACCAGACGGGCCCGAACCCGATCGTACCCCGCATCACCATGAGAGAAATCACCCACCGCTACCGCGACCCGCTCGACGAGATTTGGCTCGCCACCGCGGCCAAGCTCGGCTACCGCGCAGGGCAGCGACGACGCCTTCGCGCACTACGACGGCGCTGGGACGCTGTACCTCTGCACGCCGGCGAATGGTGCCACCGTCGTGCCGATGTCCACCTCAGCCGTAGACGCCGCGGTAGGCCGGTGGCAGCGTGGCGGCGATGGCGCGGCCGATGGCTTCGGCCATGGCCGGGCGCTTGCGGTTGCATCGGCTTGACAGCGCCGTGCTGTCGAGGACTTCACCCACCGTCAAGTTCACCCGCGTCGGGTGGATCTGGCTGTCGTCCAGGGGGCTCAGGTGTTCGGTGCCGTGGATGCCCAGGGGTAGAAGCTGCACGCCGGGGCGTTCCAGGTAGCGGGAGACGGCGGGCAGCAGCGGCTGCATGGCGGCGTTGCGGCTGCGGCTGCCTTCGCCGAAGATCAAAAGCGCGTCGCCCTGGGCCAGGCGCTCGAAACTCAGCTCGATGGTGCGGCGCGCCAGGCGGGCCACTTCGCGCGCTGACATGGGGGCCTGCTCCGAGGCCAGGGTGGTGCTTTGGGCGGTTTTGATGGTGCCGAAGCACAGGCTCGAGAAGCGCCGCTGGGGGTCGGAGTAGACCTTGGGCCCGGCGATGACCGTCAGCCGCCCGGCGAGGGCGTCGAAGCCGGCCCGGTGCAGCAGGATTTCGATCAGGTTGGCGTCGGAGTAGGAGAGGTGGTTGGGCAGCAGGATCAGGGGGCCGTCGCCCAGGGCTTGGAGGTGCTGGGCGCCCGCCAGGCCGGAGCCGGGCTCGAGCGTGACCTCGGCCATGGCGTAGTGCAGCTGCCGGGCCAGGGGCTCGGGCCGGTGGTAGCCCCAGTCGTCGCCTCCCTGCGTGACGCGCGCGACCAGGCTGCGCAGGGCGTCGGCGTCGGCGCCTGCCAGTATGGCCGAGGCCAGCCGGGTGAAACGCTCGCGCTCACCGGCCTCGGGCAGCGCAACGAAGCCCTGCAGCCGCTGGAGCAGCGCCGCCCGCAGGCCCTCGACTTCGAGCGACGCGCCCATGGCCCGAGCCTTACCACCCCCGACCTCCGGGCTGCAAACACCTGAAATCGAATGGAAAGTCGGGCCCAGCTGGACGCGCGCTTTTGCGCAGCGGTGTTCCTGGGCGCTATCCTGACAGCCATGGCAGGGATCGAGGACCCCCAGGTGCGCTGGGAGCTGTGCAAGCTGCTTTTGCAGGTGGCCTGGGCCGAGCATGAGGTGGACGCCGAGGCCAGGCAGCTGCTCGGGGCGATCGCCGAGCGGCTGGGGCTTGGCCAGGCGCAGCGGGACGAGCTTGCGCGGCTGCTGTCCGGCGGTGCTCCGCTGCCGGCGCCGGATCTGGGCCTGCTGCGCGCCCACCGCAGCGAGGTCATCGAGCTGGCTGAGGAGCTGGTGCTGGCCGATGGTGTCATCGGTGATGACGAAAATCGGGTGCTGGCCGAGCTGACCGAACTGCTGGGCTGAGGGAGCGTTGCCGGGACGGCAGCAAGGGAACAGCGTTTGACGCCAAAGGCCGCTTGACGCCATGGCCGTCCCGACCGAGGGTGACGCCGCCGCGCCCGACCCCGAACGTGTCCCAGGGCGCGCGGCCGCTCTGGCCATGCTCGACACCGCCCCCAAGCTGCTCCTGCATCACGAAAAAGAGCGTCCCGACGCGCCTTCTTGGCGTGAAAAGGACTACGGCATCTGGCAGAGCTTCAGCTTCGCCGAGGTGGCCGAGCAGGTGCGCGCCATGGCCCATGGCCTCGCCGCCGCCGGCTTTCAGCGCGGCGACCGGCTGGCCATCGTCGGCGACAATCGTCCGCGGCTCTACTGGTCGATGATCGCCGCCCAGGCCCTGGGCGGGGTGGCGGTGCCGCTCTACCAGGACTCGGTGGCCGAGGAGCTGGCCTACGTCATCGGCCACGCTGGCGCCCGCTTCGTCTTCGCCGAGGATCAGGAGCAGGTCGACAAGGTGCTCGGGCTGCGACAGGACCTGCCCGAACTTTCGCGGGTCTTTTACGACGACCCGCGCGGGCTGCTCGACTACGACGAGCCGATCTTGAGTTCCTACGAGGCCCTGTGCGAACGCGGGCGCGAGCACGCCGCCTCGGCCGCGGGCTTTCTCGAGGCCGAGATCGAAAAGGGCAAGGGCGAGGACACCTCGGTGCTGCTCTACACCTCGGGCACCACCGGCCGCCCCAAGGGCGTGATGCTCAGCTTCGACAACATCCTGGTCACCGCCCAAAACGCCGCCGAGCTGGACGGCCTGGGGCGAGATGAAGAGGTGCTGGCCTACCTGCCCATGGCCTGGGTCGGCGACCACATCTTCAGCTATGGGCAGAGCTTGACCACGGGTTTCTGCGTGAGCTGCCCCGAGTCGGGCGACACCGTGCTCACCGATCTGCGCGAGCTGGGGCCGACGTATTTTTTTGCACCGCCGCGCATCTTCGAGGGGCTGTTGACGACGGTGACGGTGCGCATGCAGGACGCCAGCCCCATCAAGCAGCGCCTCTACGCGCACTTCATGGGCGTTGCACGAAAACTCGGTGTCAAACGCCTGGCGGGCGAGCGTCTCCGGCTCTTCGAGCGCCTTCACTACGGGCTGGGCGAGCTGCTCATCTACGGACCGCTAAAGAACGTGCTGGGGCTCTCAAGGGTGCGCCTGGCCTACACCGCCGGTGAAGCCATCGGGCCGGACTTGTTCACGTTCTACCGGGCCATCGGCATCAACCTCAAGCAGCTCTACGGCCAGACCGAGGGCAGCGTCTTCGTCACCATCCAGCCCGACGGCGAGGTCTTCGCCGACACCGTGGGCAAGCCCGCCCCGGGTGTGGAGCTGGAGGTCGACGACAGCGGCGAGGTGCGCTACCGGGGCCCGGGCGTGTTTCAGCGCTACTACAAGCAGCCCGAGGAGACTTCAGAAACTCTCAGTGAAGACGGCTGGGTGCGCACGGGCGACGCGGGCTTTTTCGACGAGCGCGGGCACCTGCGCATCATCGACCGCGCCAAGGACGTGGGGCGCTTTGCCGATGGCGAGCTCTTCGCGCCCAAGTACATCGAAAACAAGCTGAAGTTCTTCCCCAACATCGCCGAGGCGGTGGCCTTTGGCGACGGCCGTGACAGCTGCCGCGTGCTGATCAGCATGGATCTGGAAGCCCTGGGAAGCTGGGCCGAGCGCAACGCCGTGGCCTTCGCGAGCTTCCAGGAGCTTTCGCAAAACCCGCGCGTTTACGGGATCATCGCGCGCCACATCGAAGAGGTCAATCGCGACCTGAGCCAGGAGCCCAAGCTCAGCCACAGCCAGATCACGCGCTTTGCCATGCTGCCCAAGGCCCTCGACGCCGACGACGGCGAGTTGACGCGCACCCGCAAGCTGCGCCGCAACGTGATCGCCGAGCGCTACGCGCCGCTGATCGAAGCGCTCTACTCGGAGGCCGGCAGCTGTCATATCGCCACCGAGCTGACCTTCGAGGACGGCCGCAAGGGTCAGCTCGAGGCCGATGTTCACATCGCCGACTGCAAGAGCTTCGAGCACAGGCAACCCGAAGAAAACGCGCGCGCGGGGACCGCATGAGCACGCCTCTCCAGGATTCAGAAGTCATGCTCGAGGTGCGCGGCATCAGCCTTCGCTTCGGGCGCGTGCAGGCGATTGGCAACGTCTCCTTCGACATCCGGCGCGGCGAGATCCGCTCCATCATCGGTCCCAACGGCGCCGGCAAGACCTCGATGCTCAACTGCATCAACGGCTTCTACCAGCCCCAGGAGGGCACCATCAGCTACCTGGGCAAGACGCGCCGGGCCATGCGCCCCCACGAGGCCGCCCGCCGCGGCATCGCCCGCACCTTCCAGAACGTGGCGCTCTTCAAGGGCATGAGCACCCTCGACAACATCATGACCGGCCGCATGATGAAGATGCGCAGCAATCTGCTGGCCCAGGCCCTCTACTGGGGTCCCAACCAGCGCGAGGAGATCGAGCATCGCAAGCGCTGCGAGGCGATCATCGACTTCCTGGAGATCCAGGCCATCCGCAAGACGCCCGTGGGCCGCCTGCCCTACGGCCTGCAAAAGCGCGTGGAGCTGGCGCGGGCGCTGGCCATGGAGCCGACCCTGCTTTTGCTCGACGAGCCCATGGCCGGCATGAACGTGGAGGAAAAAGAGGATATGTGCCGCTTCATCCTCGACGCCAACGAGCAGCTGGGCACCACCATCGCGCTGATCGAGCACGACATGGGCGTGGTTATGGATCTGTCCGATCGCGTGGTGGTGCTCGACCACGGCGAGAAGCTGGCCGACGGAACGCCCGCCGAGGTCAGCGCCGACCAGGGTGTGATCGACGCCTACCTGGGCGTGGCCCACTGATGGACTTGACGCTGCCATTCTTTGTCGAGGTGCTGATCGGCGGTCTTCTGACCGGCGTGATGTACGCGCTGGTGGCGCTGGGCTTCGTGCTGGTCTTCAAGGCCTCGGGCATTTTCAACTTCGCCCAGGGCGCCATGGTGCTGTTTGCGGCGCTGACCTATGTGGGGCTGCTCGAGCTGGGTACGGGCGCCGTGCTCGCCTTCGTGCTGACGGCGCTGGTGATGGTGCTCTTGGCAGTTGCGGTCGAGCGCGTGGTGCTCAGGCCGCTGGTCAACCAGGAGCCAATCATCTTGTTTATGGCCACCATCGGCATCTACTACGTGCTCGACGGCTTCGGGCAGATGCTGTGGGGCTCGGACATCAAGGCCTTGGACCTGGGCATCGCCAGCGACCCCATGACCTTCCTGGCCCGTCCCGACGCACCCGAGGGCGACCCCTGGAAGTACGGCATCATGGTCAACCGCTTCGACCTGACGGCCGCGGCGGTGGCGGCGGTGCTGGTGCTGGCCCTGGCGCTCTTTTTCCAGAAAACGCGCATCGGCCGGGCGCTTCGGGCCGTGGCCGACGACCACCAGGCGGCCCAGTCGGTGGGCATCGGGCTGCCGGCCATCTGGGTCATCGTGTGGTCGGTGGCGGGGCTGGTGGCGCTGGTCTCGGGGCTGGCCTGGGGCAGCAAGCTCGGCGTGCAATTCACGCTGGCCCTGATCACGCTCAAGGCGCTGCCGGTCTTGATCCTGGGCGGCTTTACATCGGTACCCGGCGCCATCGTCGGCGGGCTCATCGTGGGCGCCGGCGAAAAGCTCGCCGAGGTCTTCATCGGCCCGCTGGTGGGCGGCGCCATCGAAGATTGGTTCGCCTACATGCTGGCCATGCTCGTGCTTTTGGTGCGGCCCCAGGGCCTCTTCGGCGAGCGCATCATCGAGAGGATCTGATGCTCTACCGGGAAGCAGGCCAGTTCAAAACCAGCTACGCCGCCGACGCGGCGATCTTCCCGATCCGTCAGGACCGCATCGCCATGCTGATCTTGCTCGCCGTGGCCACCGTCGGGGTACCGCTGTGGGCCGACGAGTACTGGCTGACGTCGATCTTCGTGCCTTTCTTGGTCTTCGCCACCGCAGCCCTGGGGCTGAACATCCTGACCGGCTACTGCGGCCAGCTCAGCCTCGGCACCGGCGGCTTCATGGCCACCGGCGCCTACGCCGCCTACAAGCTCTCGACGGCCTTTCCCAGCATGTCGATCGTGGTGGTGCTGCTTTTGGCCGGCCTCATCACCGCCGCGGTGGGGGTGGTCTTCGGATTGCCGAGCCTGCGCATCAAGGGCTTCTACCTGGCCGTGGCCACGCTGGCGGCCCAGTTTTTCCTGCTCTGGCTCTTCAACAAGGTCGCCTGGTTCACCAACTACAGCCCCTCGGGCGTGATCTCGGCACCGCCGCGCACGGTGGCCGGCTACCACGTGACCGGCAGCGCCGCCCAGCCGGTGGTCAAGTACCTCTTCCTGCTCGGCTTCGTCGGCGTGCTGGCGCTATCGGCCAAAAACCTCGTGCGCAGCCGCACGGGCCGGGCCTGGATGGCCATCCGCGACATGGACATCGCCGCCGAGATCATCGGCATCCGCCCGCTCTGGACCAAGCTGCTGGCTTTCAGTGTCAGCTCTTTTTACATCGGCATCGCCGGCGCCATGTGGGCCTTCGTCTACACCGGCTCGGTCGAAGCCCTGGCCTTCGACATCAACCGCTCCTTCCAGGTGCTCTTCATGATCATCATCGGGGGGCTCGGCTCGATCCTGGGCTCGTTTCTGGGCGCCGCCTTCATGGTGCTGCTGCCGATCCTGCTCAATCGCGCGCCGCAGCTTTTGGGTATCCGTCTCGCCACCGACACCGTCAGCCACCTGGAGTTCATCGTCTTCGGCGTGCTGATCGTCTTTTTCCTGGTGGTCGAGCCCCACGGCCTGGCGCGGCTGTGGGCCATCGGCAAGGAAAAGCTGCGGCTTTGGCCCTTTCCCCATTGACCCCTCAAAGCGCTGACAGCCGCGCCGCAACTCGCTACAACTGCCGCCCATGAAGCCCACCGACAAAGACGCCTTTTCCAAGCTGGTGGCCGCGATCGAGGCCGAAGACGGTTATCGCCGGCCCGCGGCCTTTGGCCTCGGTCTGAGCACCTTCGCCATCGCCGACCTCGACGATCCGACCGCCCTCGGCGCCGACGCCCCCGCGCTCGACACCTGGTATCCGTGCCCCAACCTGGGCGAGAACTTCGGCACCGCCGCGATCCTGGCGCGCGTGGTCGGACACAGCAGCGGCAGCGGCACCTACCGCCTCAGCGCCGGGCAGCTCGACACCGCCCTGGGAGCGTTTGCGCCCTTCGACGGTGACGGTCAAAACCACCCGAACCTGGTCGCCCTGCGCCAGCTGCGCGCGACGCTCGCCCAGCTGCAAGACGCCCGCGCCCGCTACGCCCGCGGCGAAGTCAGCCTCGAGCGGGCGCTGCCCCAGGCCGCCGTGGTCTGCTTCCTCGGCGAGCTGTCGGACGCGCCGCTCGACTCCCACGACGCCTACCTGCGCTTGCATCTGCTGTCGGCGCGCAAGGTCGCGCCCCACGGCCTGAACCTCGATGGCGTCTTCGGCAAGCTCCAAAACGTGGTCTGGACCAGCGCCGGGCCGTTTGCGCCGGCCGGCTTCGAGCAGGTCAGGGGCCTATTGCGCAGCCAGGGCGTACGCCTGCAGGTGCACTCCATCGACAAGTTCCCGCGCATGAGCGACTACGTGGTGCCCACGGGCGTGCGCGTGGCCGACGCCGACCGCGCGCGCCTGGGTGCGCATCTGTCGGAGGGCACCACGGTGATGCACGAGGGCTTCGTCAACTTCAACGCCGGCACCCTGGGCAGCTCCATGGTCGAGGGCCGCATCAGCGGCGGCGTCACCGTGGGCAACGGCTCGGATGTGGGCGGCGGCGCCTCGATCATGGGCACGCTCTCGGGCGGCGGCAACATCGTGGTCTCGCTGGGCGAGGGCTGCCTGCTGGGCGCCAACTCCGGCTGCGGCATTCCCCTGGGCGACGGCTGCACCATCGAGGCCGGCCTCTATGTCACGGCCGGCACCAAGGTGAAGCTGCCGGATGGCAAGGTGGTCAAGGCCGCCGAGCTCGCGGGCAAGAGTAACCTGCTGTTTATCCGCAACAGCCAGAGCGGCGCCGTCGAAGTGCGTGAGACCAACAAGGCCGTCGAGCTCAACGAAGCGCTGCACAAGAACTGACTCCCTTGCGAGCCCATCGCTGTCGAGAGATGCCATGAACCCACGTCATCGCCCCCAAGCCGCCGCACTCGCCGTTGTCGCTCTTGCCCTGGCAGCCTGCGAGGCGCCGCCCGAGGCCGCTTCGACCCAGGGCGAAAAGCCCAGCGCGGAAAAGGTCGCCGAGCCCGGTGCGGAACAAGCCGCCGAGCCCGCTGCGCCCGAAGCGCCGGCCAAGGACCAGGCCGCCGCGGCCAAGGGCAAGGGCCAGTACTTCCCGGGCCTGATGTACCGCTCCGGCCCCTACGCGCCCAACGGCATCCCCTTCGCCAACGGCTACGCCGACTATCTGACGCTGCTGCAGGAGCGCGACGGCGGCATCCAGGGCGTGCCCATCGCCTACGAAGAATGTGATACGGCTTACAATAACGACCGGGGCGTCGAGTGCTACGAGCGCCTCAAGGGCTCGGGCCCGTCGGAGCCGGCCTCCTGGAGCCCGCTGTCGACGGGCATCACCTACGCCCTGCTCGACCGCGTCACAGCCGACAAGGCGCCGCTGATCTCCATGGGCTACGGCCGCGCCGACGCCTCCGACGGCCGCGTCTTCCCCTACGTCTTCACGCTGCCGGTCACCTACTGGGCGGGCGCCGACGCCATGGTCCAGTACATCAAGGCCGAGGAGAAGGGTTCACTCAAGGGTAAGAAGATCGCGCTGGTCTACCACGACAGCGCCTACGGCAAGGAGCCCATCGCCACCCTGGAGATGCTGGCTGAGCAGGAGGGCTTCGAGCTGAGCCAATTCGCCGTCGCCCACCCGGGCCTGGAACAAAAGTCCACCTGGATGCGCATCGGCCGCCAGCTGCGCCCCGACTGGGTGCTGATGTGGGGCTGGGGCGTGATGAACTCCACGGCCGTCAAGGAAGCGGCCGCCGTGGGCTTCCCCATGAACCACTTCATCGGCGTCTGGTGGTCGGGCTCCGAAAACGACGTGTTGCCCGCGGGCAAGGGGGCCGTGGGCTATCGGGCCGCGGCCTTCAACGCCGCCGGTGACGACTTCCCGCTCTTCGCCGACCTCTACAAGCACGTCTACGACAAGGGCAAGGGCCGCGGCGACAAGCCGCGCGTGGGCGAAGCGCTCTACAACCGCGGGTTGATGAACGCTGTGCTCGCCACCGAAGCGGTGCGCACCGCCCAAAACAAATATGGCAAGCGCCCGCTGACCGGCGAAGAAGTTCGCTGGGGCGTGGAAAACCTGGACATCACCGAGGCGCGTCTGAAAGAGCTGGGGCTCGGCGGCTTCATGCCACCGGTCAAGCTCAGCTGCACAGACCACGAGGGCGGCGGCTCGGTCTTCATCCAGGAGTGGGACGGCCAGCGCTGGAAGAAGGTCTCGGACTGGATTTCCCCCAACCGCGACAAGCTTCGCCCCATGTACGAGCAATCGGCGGCCCAGTACGCCAAGGAAAAGGGCATCGAGCTGCGCGACTGCAGCCAGGGCGGCTGAGGCGCGGATCTTTCTTTGAAACGGAACCAGCCAGCGATGCAGACGGCAGCTCAAGAGGTCGGAAGTACGGCGCCGGCCGAACCGCTGCTCCGCGTCAACAACATCGAGGTCATCTACGACCACGTGATCCTGGTGCTCAAGGGCGTGAGTCTGGAGGTACCCCGCGGCGGCATCGTGGCCCTGCTCGGCGCCAACGGCGCGGGCAAGACCACCACCCTCAAGGCCATCTCCCAGCTGCTATTGGCCGAGCGCGGTGAAGTCACCAAGGGCAGCATCTGCTTCGACGGCAAGGACGTGGCCGGGCTCGACGCCGGCGCCCTGGTCAGCCGCGGCGTGATCCAGGTGATGGAGGGGCGCCACTGCTTCGAGCACCTGACGATCGAGGAAAATCTTCTGACGGGCGCCTACACGCGCAGGGCCAGCCGCGCCGAAATCGAAAAAGACCTGCAGATGGTCTACGACTACTTTCCGCGCCTTCGCGAGCGCCGCGGCAGCCAGGCCGGCTACACCTCCGGCGGCGAGCAGCAGATGTGCGCCGTCGGACGGGCGCTGATGAGCCGGCCGCGTTTGATCCTGCTCGACGAGCCGTCGATGGGCCTGGCGCCCCAGCTGGTCGAGCAGATCTTCGAGATCGTCAAGGCGGTCAACCGCGAGCAAGGTGTCTCGATCCTCCTGGCCGAGCAGAACACCAACATGGCCCTGCGCTACGCCGAGCACGGTTACGTGCTCGAGAACGGGCGCGTCGTGCTCGACGGCAGCGCCAGTGAATTGCTCGAAAACGAAGACGTCAAAGAGTTCTACCTCGGGCTGTCCAGCGGTGGCCGCAAGAGTTTCCGCGAGGTCAAGCACTACCGCCGGCGCAAGCGCTGGCTCGCGTGATGGAGGAATCGGCCGTGAATCAAGCCCTGCACTACGACACACTGGAGACGCGATCGGCCGACGAGCGCCAGGCTGGCCAATTGGCCACCCTGCGCGCGGTGCTCACGGCCGCGCGCGACAAGGCCCCGGGCTTTGCCGAGCGCCTCGAGGGCGTCGACCTCGAGGCGTTGAACGACGCCGCGGCGCTTTCAAAGCTGCCGCTCTTGCGCAAGGCCTCCCTCAGCGAGCAGCAGGCGGCGGCGCCACCCTTTGCCGGGCTGACCACCGTGACTGCCGGTCAAGCCGCCCACCTCTTCGCCTCGCCGGGCCCCATCTACGAGCTCGAAGGCCAGCCCAGCGACTACGGCCGCATGGCGCGGGCGCTCTACGCCGCTGGCGTGCGCCCCGGCGACGTGGTCCACAACTGTTTTGCCTACCACTTGACCCCCGGTGGATGGATCATGGACGCCGGCGCTCGGGCGTTGGGCTGCGCCGTGATCCCGGCGGGTGTGGGCCAGAGCGAGCAGCAGATCGAAGCGATCGCACACCTCAAACCCGGGGTTTACACCGGCACGCCGGACTATCTAAAGACCCTGCTCGACAAGGGCCAAGAGCTCGGTCGCGACGTCAGCAGCATCGACCGGGCGCTGGTCTCGGGCGGTGCGCTCTTTCCGAAGATGCGCAAGGATTACGGCGAGCGCGGCGTGGCCGTTTTGCAGTGCTACGCCACGGCCGAAGCGGGGCTCATCGCCTACGAGAGCCGGGCGCCGGGTGATGAGCGTGGCGAAGCCTTGCCGGGCATGATCACCGACGAGGGCGTCATCGTGGAAATCGTGCGGCCGGGCACCGGTGATCCAGTGGCTGCCGGTGAAGTCGGCGAGGTGGTGGTCACCACGCTCAACCCGGTCTATCCGCTCCTGCGCCTGGCCACCGGCGATCTGAGCAAGTTGCTCGCGGGCGGCAGCGCGTGCGGCCGCACGGCGCCGCGCATCGCCGGCTGGATGGGTCGGGCCGACCAGACCACCAAGGTCAAGGGCATGTTCGTCCACCCCGAACAGGTCGCCCAGGTGGTCTCGCGGCACGCCGAGATCGTGCGCGCCCGCCTCAAGGTCGAGCGCGCCGACGACGCCGACGTGATGACGCTGGCCTGCGAGGTGCAGGCGCAGCCCGAGGGCCTGGCCGAGCGCATCGCCGACAGCCTGCGCGAGGTCTGCAAGCTGCGCGGCGGCGTCGAGCTGGTCGCTGTCGGCAGCCTGTCCAACGATGGCAAGGTGATCGACGATCTGCGCGATTTCAGCGCCTGAAAGCAGGTGTGTTGGCGCGATTGGCGAGTGTCCTGGCGACCGCCGCAATGCGTCGCGATTTGCACAGAGCAGGGCTCTGCCCAGCGGAGAAAAATCGGGCGTTCGCGCCGCTGATCGCGTAGAGTGCCGGCTGCGAATGGGCCCCCAAATGGGATGGCCACGGGCTGAGCCATTCGGCCCGTCGGTGTCCACCCCAGGGGGAGCACGTGCGGCGATTTGGGCGCCGCCTTGGGTCTGGTCGAATAGGAGCCGGGTATGTCGAGTTTGAGGAATGAAAAGCGGGCCGCATGGTGGTTTGCATTGCTTTGTTGCGTTGTGGCCGTCGCCTGTGGCGGTGAATCGGGTAATGAGGGCGACGGCGCGTCGAGCTCCGAAAAGGGCGGCGACCCAGCCGACGACGGCGCGGGCGGCGGCGGCGCGACCGCGGGCGAAGTCGATGCCATTCCGTGCGGCGTCGCCGAGGTCGTGATCAACAACTGCCAGAGCTGCCACGGCGAAAAGCCCGTCGGCGGCGCCATCCCGTTGGTGAGCCACGCCGACTGGCATCAGATGTCGCCCCTCTTCGACACCGAGAAGAAGGTCTACGAGGTGGCCCAGATCCGCATCAACGACGGCTCGATGCCCCAGGGCGCGACCCTCGCCGCGGCCGACCTCAAGATTCTCGACGAGTGGCTGGGTGGCGGCGCGCCGGTCGGCACCGCCGACGACGCCGAGTGCATCGCGGCGCTACCTGCGCCCGGCTCGACCACTGTCGGTAGCGCCGACCGCGACGTGGACGACGAGTGCAACCGCCCCGGTGCCGACGACCCCGTCGTCGCCCGCGACGGTGAGACCTGCTTCTCCTTCTTGACCCACGGACAGAGCGGCCTGGAAGACACCTCCAAGTTCCCCGTTCCGGCGGGCGAGTCCTACCATGAACTCTATTACGAGACCCCGTGGGCGACGACGGATGTCATGACCCGCTTTGGTCACGATCTGGACAACGCCGAAGTCCTGCACCACTACCTGATCTTCACCAACAACAACACCAGCGCCGTTCCCGGCCAAGTCGACCACAACGTCGTCGGCACCACCATCGGTACCAACTCGACGCTGATCGGCGGTTGGGCGGTTGGCGGCTGTGGCCAGGAGCTATCCGACGATCTCGGCGCAGAGCTTCCCCAGGCCCCGTTGGTCATGATCCAGTGGCACATGTACAACACCACCGGCGAGGCGGCCGAGGACGGCAGCACCGTCCACATTTGCGTCGTGCCCGAGACCGAGCGTGAGAACAAGGTCGGCGTCACCTTCCTGGGCACCGAGAGCTTCGGCGGCCTGCCTCTGGTGGGTGGCATGCCCCCCGGCGAAAACCACTTCACCACCGAGTGCAGCAACAACACCGAGAGCCAGGTCACCCTGCTCGGCTTCACGCCCCACATGCACCTCATCGGCACCAACATGCGCACGGATTTGAGGCGCTTGGACGGCTCCGTGGAGACCATCTTCGACAAGCCCTTCCGATTCGACTACCAGGTCGGCTACAAGCTGCCCGAGCGGGTCACCATGGAGCCGGGCGAGACCCTGATCACCACCTGTTCGTACTTCAACGATACCGACGGCATGGTCGGTTTCGGCGAATCGACCGCCCAGGAGATGTGCTACAACTACGTGGCCTATTATCCGGCCGGCGCGCTGAACAACGGCACCTTCAGCCTCATCGGTGCCACCAACGTCTGCTGGACCCAGCCGCTGTAGGGCGAAGCGGGTCGCGACCAACCAATCACGAGCCCCCATCGCTTCGGCGATGCGGGGCTCGTGACGTTTTTGGCGTGGAGCGACAGAAGCCGTCGAAAGCTGCCAGGCCGTTTTCGCGCAGCCATTGCTGAACGCCCTATCCGGCTGGATTTGGGTGGATGGTGAAGTGGCGGTGGCGACCGTAGACTCCCGCGAGGGGAGCCGATCCTTGAGCCCTACTGCCGAAGCTGTCGCCGCCGTTCCGACCGAGCAAGCGGGGCATTCGCGTGTCGGTTTGGCCCTGGGAATCGCGTGCCTGGCGCTGTCGATCGGGTTGGTCTTCGCCTTCGATTCGGAACTCAATCCGCAGCGCTGGCTCATCGTGCGCGTGATCTTTGCCCTTGGCGCCGCCGCCATTGCGAGCGAGGTGACCGGCAGCCTGGAGCTCAATACCAAGGTCATCCGCGCCAGCGGCGGCCTCGGGGTCTTTGCCGCGGTCATGTACTACAGCAGTCAGCTACCGGGCCATGAAGCGCCCGTCGCCAGCGATCCTGCGGTGGTCGAGACGGCTCCGGCGGCGGCTGCCCCGCCGGCCAGTTCGACCCCCGTGGCGGCGGCGAACTCCACGCCGCTCGTATCCAACTTAATGCCGGCCGCCGCGACCGCGCCTGCCGACTCCGGAGAGCCCCTGGATAGGGCCCGGGCGGAGTCGGTTCCGTGAGCGGCGAAGCGCTCCAGGGCCCCGCGGGTCCCGCTGCCAGGCCGCCGATCGCGGTTCCGGTGGCGCTGCTGCTCGCGCTGACCCTGGGTGCCAGCGTGCTCGCGTTGGCGAGCGATTCGTTCAGCCCCCTGCAGCGGGGCATGCTCGCGCTGGTCGCCGCCGCCTCCCTGGCTTCGGCTTCGGGCTACCTGCTGCTACTCGCCCCGATGGCCCGGCCGTGGCTGCGCCTGGCCGCGGTCGGGGGCATACCGCTGTCGATCTTCCTCGCCAGTGGCGCCCTGATGAGCTGGCAGGTCAAGGCTCCGGGCCCGCCGGCGCCGCGGGCGGCCGTGGACCCCGGCATCGAAGCCGATGCGCCGCCCGGAGAGGGCCCGGCCCCGTCGACACAGGCCGCCGACCGGCTCGCCAGGGCCCAGGCCGCGCTCGAACGGGGCGAGGCGGGCAACGCCCAAATGCTCTTTCGGGAGGCCCGGGCCCTGCTCGACGATGCCGATCCGAGTCATCAGATGCACGCGCTGGTGGGCGCGGCCCACGCGGCGCTGATGCTTTCGGATCACGAGGCCGCCCGTATCGATTTGGAGGCCGCCCTGAAGCTCCAGCTCGACCCCGCGGCCCAGGCCCAGATCTGCGCCGAACTCGGCAACCTCGAGAGCCTGGCCGGCAATCCCGCGGCGGCCAAACAGCATCTGGCACGCGCGCTGGAGCTCGCCGAGCGCGCCGGCGACGCCATCGGTGTCGCCAATGCCCTGCTGCGGCGCGGCGAACTCGAAGCCCGCATGCACGACCACGCCGCTGCACGCCGAAGCTTGCTCGAGGCCGCCCGTCGCTACCAGGAGCTCGGGCAGCCTTCGGGCCGGGCCCACGCACTGCTGGGTTTGGTGGAACTCGACCTCGCCGCCGCTGACGCCGAGAGTGCCGCCCGAAACCTGCAACTGGCCGCGCAGATCTACGATGCCGCCCAGGACCTGCGGGGCCAGGCCTCGGTGCAGCGGCTGAGGGCCACGCTGGAGCAGGCCCGCGGCGAATCCGCCCACGCCCAGCAGTCCTACGCGAAAGCGGCCGAGCTCTTCGAGCGCACCGGCGACGAGGAAGCTGCCGCTCAATTCAAGCAGCAAGCGGCTCTGCTCGAGGCCGCCGCGGCCCCGTCGCCGGCCCGCCGCACCGACGGCGCCAGGGCACGGGCCCAACGCCTGTGGCGCCAGGGCTACGCGCTCTACCAGAGCGGCGACAGCCAGAGGGCCGAGGCGCGCTACCGGGCGGCCATCGCCGCCGACCCTGGCTACGCGCCGCCCCATAACTCCCTGGGCCGGCTGCTGATGGATGGGGCCGGCTCCGATGCGGCCCAGCTCGCAAAGGCCCGCGAACACATCGAAATCGCCCTGCGGCAGCGCCCCGGCTACATGCCCGCGATCAATAATCTCGGCGTGATCGAGCTTCGGCTGAAGAACCACGACGCGGCCATCGCCCTCTTTCTGCAGGCCGAGCGTCTGGCGCCGGGTGATGCCCTGCCCCTCGAGAACCTGGCTCGCGCCTATCTCGCCGCCGGTCACTACCAGGACGCCGAGCGCATCGCCGAGCGCCTGGCCCATGTCGATGCGGCCGCAGCCAAGGCCATCGAGGCCAGGCTCACCCGTGCCCTCGAGAGTGCCCCGCGCTATCCGGTCGCCGCCGAGAGCCTCCGCAAGCGCCGTGCCCAGGCACCGGCCGCCTCAAAAACCAGCGCCCCCAAGTGATGCCGCCGCCCGTGGGCCAAGGCACTGCCGCAAAATAATAACTTCCCCCTTTGGCACGCACCGGCGGGCACGCTCGGGCCGTGCGTCCTCGAAGAATTCCTCGATGTACCTCGGGTACGACTGCGGATTGTCCTCCGGGCGCCGTCCCGACCGCACTCCGCCGTCACGCACCAAAGGGGGAAGGTATTGCTTCGCGAGCCCAGCCCTTTCAAGGTGCGTCATAGGCGACCTGGGTGACGTCAACATGACATCGGGTGAAATCATTCGGCCAGCAGTCGTGCGGTCGAGACGTGAGGTCTGTTTTTGAAGCGGGTTCGTTTGGGAAC
>Ga0224501_10000580_pt1 | contig 29099 bp, 36 predicted proteins | sample SF_Oct11_sed_USG_4_FD_169105 | JGI IMG/M metagenome (GOLD analysis project Ga0224501, IMG submission 169105) | Sediment microbial communities from San Francisco Bay, California, United States - SF_Oct11_sed_USGS_8_1 | ecosystem: Environmental > Aquatic > Marine > Sediment | place: USA... | reverse complement strand
AATTCAGCTCAACCGATCCCGGTTGGACCTTTATGGTAAGTAGGGATGAAATAGATTGGAAAAGGATTTAAATTTTGTAACAGATTCACCCCAAGCAGCATTTCTAAAATATTTTAATAGAGTAAATCTTTGAAAATCAAGTAGTTATGTATTGAAAAAATTTGGAGGGTTTAAAGGCGGGCCATGACTCCTTTGTTTACGGTATCCATGCGGTCTTTGTCGTAAAGAATTTCCACCAGTTTCAAGGCAAATTCGAGCGCGGTACCGGGGCTCCGGCTGGTCACGATATGACCATCCACCACCACCCGATCATCTGAATATTGGGTATCCGTCAATTGCTCCTGGACTGACGGATGGGAAGTGACTGCCACACCTTTTAGGATTCCAGCCGCGTGAAGTACAATGGGAGCCGCACAAATCGCCGCCACCTGTTTTTGAGCCTTGTGCATATTTTTAATAATGGCATTGACCTTTGCGTTTTTCAGCAGATTATTGGTTCCCGGCTGTCCACCGGGTAAAACCACCAGGTCGAAATCAGAGTCAGACACCTGATCGATAAGTGTGTCCGGCAGAACGGATACCCCCCGCGAACCTTCGACAGGTCCCTCTTCCGTAGCGGCCAGAACCACCCGGGCTCCGGCTCTTCTCAGGATATCGACCACTGTGATCGTCTCAATTTCCTCAAACCCCGGAGCCAGTGCGACCAGAACTTTCTTCATATATTTTCCTTTTTATTGAGGTATAGAATTCATGGGAAAAATTCTAAATAAATAGACCTTAAGAGTCAAATTCTGCTACCCTGAGGCAACGAAAACAGCACTATTAATTTAAATGGACACTTTAATTTTTTTTTAAGACACTTATAAACTTTGAGAATTATATCTGATGGAACGTACGGAAAATCCTGCTGATTTTCACAGGCAGGTACAGAAAATGTTCAGCGATATCGCTCCCAGGTACGATTTTTTAAACCGCCTGCTCAGCGGTGGTCAGGATCGGTATTGGAGGAAACGTGCGGTGAATCGTCTTTCTCCCAAAGAGGGGGAACGATTTTTGGATATTGCGACCGGAACCGCCGATGTTGCCCTGGAAATCACCCGAAATTTTCCCCAAGGTTCGGTTCAGGTCGTGGGAATGGATTTCAGTGATAAAATGCTGGAACTGGCCCGCCAAAAAATAGATGCTCTGGATAAGGCGGCCTCGATTCAACTGAGGAACGGTTCTGCCGAAGATCTTCCCTTTGAGGATAACTCCTTTGAAGGAACGACCACTGCATTTGGAGTTCGCAATTTCTCAGATGTGGACCGCAGCTTGAGGGAAATGCATCGGGTGCTGAAGCCTGGCGGCCGGTGCGTGATCCTTGAGTTTGCCCTGCCCCGCAATGCCTTTTTAAACAGTCTTTACCGCATCTATTTCGAGTGGTTGCTTCCAAGGATAGGCCGCCTGGTTTCCAGACATCCCAGCGCTTACACCTACCTTCCCCAATCGGTGGCGTCGTTTCCCATCCGTAATGAATTCTCAATTTTGATGGAGCAGGCGGGATTTAAAAATGTAACTTTTAAAGAATTGACCTTTGGAATCGTTATCCTCTATACAGGGCTGAAGTGATTTTGATACGATGAGTTGTACATATTGTATTGAGAATATGAAATGAGAAAAATAATCTTAGCGGTATTTTGCCTGCTTATCGGAGGCGCCGCGTTCATCAATAATTACGGGTTAGGAAGTCTCAATGCCCCCCTTCCCTCCTCCCGGCCCGTCAGCCTGAAACCCAATATCTATGAAGATATGGTGGGGTATCAGGATATCGTCGAACTGCAAAATGCATTCATCCGCAACGCCCGGCATTTGAAACCCAGTGTAGTGAGTATCAACCAGTTAGTGGAAATGCCCGCTGGCAAACGAAAAATTCTGGGTGAACCGAAGGATTGGTTGTCCAAAATTCGAATTTGGGTATCCGATACCTTTAAAAAGAAATACATGGTTGAAAGCCTGGGTTCCGGCGTATTTTATAATTCCCAAGGGCATATTTTAACCAATTATCATGTCATCGAAAATGCAGATGAAATCATGGTCAAATTGATGGATCAGCGGGAATTTTCCGCAAAAATTGTCGGGGTTGATCCGCAAACAGATCTCGCGGTATTGAAAGTTTTCTCTTTTTCGAGTTTTCCTGTGCCCGATTTTGGGACCACCAAAAACCTGGGTGTGGGCGAATGGGTCATGGCGATCGGCAATCCGTATGGATTGGACGGCACGGTGACTGTTGGAGTAATCAGCGGTACCCGGAGGTCCGATTTGGGAATAGCCACTTTTGAAAATTTTCTTCAGACGGATGCATCCATAAACCCCGGCAACAGCGGGGGGCCTTTGATTGATTTGGATGGGAACGTGATTGGAATCAATACCGCCATCGCCGAGATTGGTTCCGGTGTCGGTTTTGCCATTCCGATGGAAATGGCCAAGGAAATAGCCGATTCTCTTATTGAAAAGGGAACAGTGGAGCGGGGTTGGCTGGGGGTTGGGATCCAATCATTAACTCCTGAACTGGCTGTGTCCTTCCATGTTTCCAGGGAAGACGGCGTACTGGTCAACAGTGTCGATGACGGAACCCCGGCACATAAGGCGGGGTTATTGCAGGGCGATATTATTATTTCCTATGACGGGAAAACGGTGCCGGATTCCAAAAGTCTTCAAAGGTATGTTGCGGAGTCCCATATCGGCAAATCGGTACCTCTGAGGATAATTCGCGAAGGTTTGGAAAAAACGGTTTTTGTGGAAGTTGGAAAATATCTCTCCTGAGCCCCCGTACGATTTTAATTTTCAATCACTTCGAATCCCACTTCTATAATTTTTGAAGAGATCGCTCCAACATCTGTCTGTGATTCGTCAAAATCCACGCTTACCTGCTTTTGATCAAGGTCCACCGTTATTTTTTTGATTCCTGCCAGGGAGTTGACCGCTTTGGTGACAGTTTCAACGCAATGCCCGCACGTCATCCCTTCTACATGAAGATTTTTATTCATTAAGTTCTCCTTTCTAAAAGACGATTTTACCAGACTTGAGGGCAATCATTAAACGGTGATTGTTTTAATTTGGGAAGAGTTTTGAGGAGAAATGGGAAAAAAGTAAAGACCCACCTGCAAAAGGTGGCAAAACCTTTTGTAGGTGGGTCCAAACAGGAGAAAAACCAGTTAATTAAAGTATAAGATTTCAAATGGTTATAATCAATATATAGTTACATTTAGAGTAAATTTATCTTTGTTTTTATATGTTTATCCGACCACCCGGCTATACGATAAATTACCTCCCACTTTAGGAAATGTAGAAAAAAGCCGAAAAACAATTCAGGTGGAAAATATTCTAAAGGAACCCCAAGGCCCTATGAATGACATGTTTTTAGACCCAAATTCTAGAAATCACCTGATCTCCGGGAGGAAGGAAACAGTGATTTCCCCTCAAAAGAGTTCTCAGGGTGAAACGGGTAAAGATATTTCATTCCGCGAGGTTTTAAAGGGCGTGGCGGATAGTAAAGATAATTCGCCGGGAATCCGGAGGGATCTGGTAGAGAAGTACAAGCTTTCGCTCGCCGAGGGTACCTATGAGATTAAGGCGCATGAATTAGCGGAGAAAATGATCCAGAAAATTCGTGAAAACCAAACCCGTGTGATTATTTAGTTGGAATAAAATCATACGGTTTTGACTTCCTTGAGATGGGGAAGCCGGTCGCTTTCCTTCAATTTTTCTTCCCATCGTTTACCCAGTTTATTCGAACGCAAATCAATTTTTTCCAACTGAGTCATGGTGGTTTCTTTGGCAAAAAACTCCAGGCCAGACCGGGTAATCTGATTATTTCTCAAATCAAGATTCCTGACGTTTTTTAGAATTGGAGACCTGGCAAGGGCCTGCAGGCCGATATCCCCCAAAAAGTTTTTACGCAAATCAAGGATTTCCAGTTCCGACAAATCCGGATATAGACTTAAATAAACCGCCTCATCCGAATTGATTTCCATACTGGCCATTTTGAGGGCTTTGGCATTGCGGCTGATCCGGCTTTTGATAAATAGCTCAAAGGTTGTTATTTTCCTGGATCCGTTCCGGTACAATTTGGCATCAATAGCGGCATTGATCTGATCCAAATTCCCATTCAGGGAATAAAATAACTCCAATATGAATTCCTGATTCATAACTCTCAATCCAAAAAAACTTGATTTAAATAGGGCTAATTAATGTCACTTTATCAGATAAGCCTATTAAAAGGTTGGTTTTTCAACAATTTTTGCTATACTCGTGCCACTCAATATTAATGTTCAGATGGAGAAATGACTATGATGGGTTTAGGCTTTCCGGAATTAATGATCATTCTTGTTATTATCATGATCATTTTCGGCGCGGGAAAACTTCCGGAAATAGGCAGCGCTTTTGGCAGAAGCATCAAAAACTTCAAAACATCCATGAAAGATGCTGAACAGGAAGATCTTCCTGAGGGAGATCAGGCAGAAGCAAGCATTGAAGGCGCTGAGGAGCCGAAAGCGGTTCCCGAAAGCACTGGTGAAACAGCCAAAGTGAGCGAAGCCCCGGAATCTTCTGAAAAGTAATCTGTTTATACATCGATACATTATTTCGGGTTATTTAAAGATTCCTCACCAAGCGGGTTCGCCTAAGCCTTTTCCGACCATGCTTCTTTCCCCAAGTAAGCATCTGGTTAATCATGCCCCGTAATGGTTAAGACTCTTCGGTTATTATTTTTTAAATTTCTACAATCCTTCTCGGATGTCCTTCCGATTATTTTGGTCATCACCTTTTTTCAGTTAGTGGTGATTCAAAAACCCTTTCCTCATCCAAAAGAAACGCTGTTCGGATTTATTCTGGTAATCATTGGGCTCTTTATTTTCATTCAGGGATTAGAGAACGCCTTATTCCCTCTGGGGGAAAGGCTGGCGGTTGAGTTTGCTATCAAGGGCAACGTCTTTTGGATTATCCTGTTCGGGTTTACCCTGGGATTTTCTACGACCATAGCCGAGCCTGCATTAACCGTAATTTCCCAAAAAGCGGGCCAGATTGCCGCCCAATCCGGTGTGATCGAAAAAGCCAGTGATTCCATAAATAATTATGTATGGGGATTACGATTAACCACAGCTTTTGCGGTGGGGCTGGCGGGTGCGATTGGGGTTATACGCATCATCAAAGGGTGGCCTCTTGTCTTCTTTATTCTTATTGGTTATTCATGCATTGTGATAGCTACTATTTTTGCCCCCAAAGAAATCATAGGCATCGCATATGACGCCGGTGGCATCACCACCTCCACCATAACCGTTCCCCTGATCACCGCGCTGGGAATTGGTCTGGCTACTTCCATTAGGGGCCGGAATCCCATTATTGACGGGTTTGGTTTGATCGCTCTTGCCAGTTTGACTCCTATTCTATTTGTAATGCTTTACGGTATTTTTGTTTTCGGTCCGGGTTGATCTATGGAAGAACTTAATTATCTAGAAATAATATACGATTCAACGTTTATTACCATGATGGATATTCTTCCCATCGTAGTGGTATTCGCATTTTTTCAATGGGGGGTTATTCGTAAAAGCCTTCCTCATTGGAAAAAAATGCTGGCAGGAATGGGAATGGTAGTGGTGGGTTTGGCTGTTTTCATCGTTGGGTTAGAGGAATGCATTTTTCCGCTGGGCACGTCTATGGCACAGCAACTTTCCAATCCGGAGTTCCTGGCGGGTGATTCCCCTGCCCTGGAATCATTGAATGACGGAAAGCGGCTCGGGGCGGAGTTTTATTTTGAGGTGATCGCGTTTGGTTTTTTGATTGGATTTTCCACCACTTTGGCGGAACCGGCCTTAATCGCGGTGGCAATGAAGGCCAGGGAAATTTCGACGGGAGCTATTTCTACCTGGGGTTTGCGATTAGCGGTAGCTCTGGGCGTGGGAGTGGGGGTGGCCCTGGGATCGTTTCGAATAATAGAAGGCACTCCGCTTCATTATTACATTATTACCGGGTATGTTGTTTTAATGATTCAAACTTACTTTGCACCTAAATTCATTATTCCCTTAGCTTATGATTCCGGCGGGGTGACCACCTCTACTGTTACAGTGCCTTTGTTGGTGGCGTTGGGGTTGGGGTTGGCGTCGAATGTACCCGGCAGTTCTCCCCTGCTGGACGGCTTCGGGCTGATTGCGTTCGCCTCTCTTTTCCCTATGATAAGCGTTCTGGCGTATGCTATGATTCAGGAACGGTTTTTTTCAAGGGTGCCTGATTCGGCGATTAAATAAAACCCTTTGGAGGTTGTTATGCGATTCAAGGTAATTCTGGCTCTGGTGAATGACGATTATCAGGATGAAGTCATTGAATCCGCAAAAAAAGCCGGAGCCACCGGTGTGACGATTCTGAATGCACGGGGCGAAGGCGTTCGGGACCAGAAATCTTTTTTCGGGCTGACCATGGAGACCCAGAAGGACATGTTGTTGTTTCTGGTCGAAGATTTTAATTCGGATCAAATCATGGACGCCATCTATAAAGCCGGAAAACTAGGGGAGCATGGTAATGGCATTGCTTTTTGTTGGGGAGTTGACCGAGCCATTGGCATGGAGAGCCAGATTCCCATATTGGAAAAAGACGCCAAAGACCACTACTTTTAGGATCCCGCTTCGGAGCTTAAGGAATGAGTGAAACAAGGTTGGTCAGCCAGGTCATGATGCCCAATTTTAAGACCATTGACGGCGTCACCCGGGTTGCGGATGCTCTCAAATTGATGAAAGACGAACACCTCAACGCCATGTTGATCGAGCCGCGCGATGTATCCGATGTGTTTGGTATTCTGACTCTCAAAGATATCGCACGCAAAGTTATTTCGCAAAGGCGTAAACTCCACGAAACCCATGTATACGAAATCATGTCAAAGCCGGTATTATCGGTTCCCGCCAGTATGCCGGTACCCTATGCGGCCAGGCTGTTGACCAATTTCAATGTATCCTACGCCATGGTGATTGAAAACAATCAGGTAGTGGGTATGATTTCATTGAACGGAATCGTGACCAACTGGGATATCGATTAATCCCCCTCCATGCCCTGGGCGGTCTTTGAGCCCTACCCCTTTTTCAAAGAGCTTCCGCTGGTGCTGTCCCAGCGTACTGTGTCCGGACTCGAATGATGTTGAGCCACTGCAGACCAGTGCCCGAAGGAAGCGTTTAACTCGATAACTTTAACGCACTCGTCCATGCCGTGCGCACCCGCGAGGTGTGACTCCAAAACGTTGAGATCAGTGATAAAACTGCCTTGCTCGGAATGATACCTCTCCTGAGCTTCAGCAATATTGGCCAGAGTGGCTTCCGCCTGCACGTTGTAATTGAAAATATTTTTTCTGATTTTATCGTAATCGACCATGAAGTTCACGTAACCCCAAATCAAAAAAGGCAGAATGGCGACCGCGCTCAAACTTAATTTAACCTTTTTCTTTTCCAGGAATATTGCTGAAAAAACCAGAACGAATCCTGAAATCAGCGAGTACATGGATATGTCTTCATAAAGGCCCAGGGAAAGGAGTTTTTCTCCACAGGAGGTCTGAGCCCATGCGTTATCAGGGCTGAGCAAACCCAATAATAAATTTCTCAATTCCTCATTTCCGGTTATTCCCGCCCCAAAAATTAACAGGGCCGTTAAGCCCGTCTTTATTGAAATATTTCGTTTACGCATCACACGGTCCTTTTTGCAGGTCTGCTCGCCTCAATAATATAATCCAATGCTCTTAATGTTTGATCATGCAAGGAAAGGCCATAGGGTATAAGATTCCAAACCATGCGTCCAGTCCAATTATTGACCACGAAATTTAGGCAGGCCTTTAAAAATATATCTTCACAATTCTTTTTCCTTGGGATATTTTATAGAGTTTAAATGGAATAAATGTTTATTTCGGAAGGTTAAAAAATGATGAATACGGAAGTCCAATTTACTGATAATGGTGACGGTACCATTCAGGACAACAAAACCGGTCTGGCCTGGTGTAAACAAGACTCCTTTCAGATTGCCCAGGACTGGATGAATTTTCAGGAAGCGCTGGCCTTCATCGATAAGTTGAATAAAGACGACTATCTGGGATTTCACGATTGGAGAATGGCTGAAAAAGAGGAAATAGAAAGTCTGTATTCCGGGGAGTTGGAGTTGATGGGGCGTTCGAACCAGATTCTTAATATATCACCACTGTTCGAACCGAAATGCGGTAATGGTTCGTGGTGCCTGCCCTTCGATCAGCAGGCGGCATTTTACTTTTCCTATCAAAGCGGATTATCGCAGACTTACGATCAGGATTTTACACAGGGATACGTTCGACCGGTTCGGTTATGGCCGGAAGATTAGTTGGAAGCTTTCAAGGCGCGCTTAAAGCAGGATTCAATTTTGGGCCTGTTGGTATGCGGGCGAATAATTTGATTGATCTGTACTTTCTGATCGTCATATTGGACGGAAGCCACTTCATAATGCACCGTGTCGACTTCTTCATCGTCGTCACCCAAATATTGAATTAAGGCGGATCGGAGGGCTGACCATTCTAAATATACCAAAAACTGGTTCTCGGTATCTTCATCAACCAGTTTCAATTGACTGAGAATTTCAGGAAAATCCCATTTAAGAATCTGCTGGATGGATTTCCCCTCACAATATCGGTGAAAACTCGGGCCGTTTCCAACTTCCTTGTTGCAGGACATTTTGATGAAATCATAATCGATCAGGTAATCGTTATGATCCACTCGGACGGTCATTAAGGATGTCGTATCTTCGCAAGGCATAAGGTATAAAGTATTGGGTGAATAATTGGTATAAATAATTATAACATCGCAATTTAGCTTTACCAGTTGAATTCACTGTATTTTCATTTTTCTGTTTTAAAAATTCATGCTGATGTCCATCGATCGGGCTGAATGAGTCAAGGCTCCCACCGAAATATAATCAATGCCGAGTTCCTTCAGGATATTTAAATCATCAAGAGTTACACAGCCGGAAACCTCAATTTTCGACTTTCCATCTATCAGAGATACCGCTTTTTTAATTATCTGAGGTGCCATATTATCCAGCATAATGATATCTGCACTCATTTTTAAAGCCTCATGGACTTCTTCCAGGTTTGTGGTTTCCACCTCGACCTTGCCTGAATAGTGACTTCGTATCCTCTGGATGGCGGAAGTAATTCCACCGGCAATTTTAATGTGGTTGTCCTTTATTAAAATCGCATCAAAAAGCCCGAACCGGTGATTGGTTCCGCCCCCGCAATGAACGGCATATTTTTCAAAAATTCTCAGGCCGGGAGTGGTTTTCCGTGTATCCAGAATGGTCACCGGCCTGGCCGCATCGACATATTTCCGGGTCAGTGTGGCGATCCCGCTCAAACGTTGCAGGATATTTAGAGCAGTTCTTTCCCCTTTAAGCAGGGCTGAGGTCTTGGCGCTGACTCGAATGATTTCTGATTGGGCGGAAACTTGTGCTCCGTCTTCCAGGAGGATGCCGGGGAAAGTTGCCTTTGGATCCAAACATAAGAATACTCTTCGAAAAATCTCCAAGCCGCAAACAACCATGGATTCCTTGGCAGTCACCACGGCGGTGGCGGAATCATCCTGAGAGAGAATGCCGTCGGTGGTAATATCGCCGGAACCGAGATCCTCTTCCAGGGCCCGTTTAACCAGCCCATCCATTTGTTCGACTGTGAGAGAGTCAATTTGTCCCATATAATCCTCTATTAAACAAGGTTTTAAACAGTATCACAAATCCTTGTTTTTTTCTGATATAAAAAGATAAACCCGGCTCTATCTTCTCAGGAAAAACCCCTGAAGGATCTGGAACCGCGATATCAGGCCACACTGAATTATGGTCAGCGCCATGAGCCCTGGATTGCGGATGTCGAAAAACTGAATTGATCTGAAATTTCACCTGTGATCCCACTTCCAAAAAAACTTATCATTGAGCCATGTGAGGCCACCGACGAAACGGTCAGGTTTCCTTCGCCCGATGACAGCGCACCCGAACAAATGATTCGTGTTGTGGACCCGGCCACCGGCACCCTATGGGGATTCGTCGTGGTCGATAATACGTGGCGGGGACCCGGATTGGGCGGTATTCGCATGGCAGTGGACGTAACCCTCGGCGAAGTACGGCGTCTGGCGCGGGCGATGACTCTTAAAAACAGTGCCGCCAACCTTCCCTTCGGCGGCGGCAAGGCGGGCATCGTGTGTGACCCGGTGATCATGACACTGAATCCAGGCTTGAAACGTGATCTGATTGGCCTGTTTGCGGAAGCGTTGTTTACCGTGGACCAATATATTCCCGCGCCGGACATGGGAACGGATGAAACGGATATCCAGCAAATTTACGAATATTTCTCAGAACGGCTTGGAACGACTCACCACATGCGCGGTGGGGCATCCCGTCCTTACGATAAAGGGGGAATTCCCATTGATGAATGGGGACTGACCGCGCACAGCCTGTTTGCCGCCATCCGAACCGTCGAACAGTTGGAAGCAGATTTCAACGTATCGGGGGCGCAGGTGGTAATTCAGGGATACGGCAACGTCGGCTCCGTGACTGCCTCCAAGTTGAATGCCGTTGGAGCAGTGATTAGTGGTGTGTCCGATATCAATGGGGCTCTGTGGAATCCGGAGGGATTGGATATTGACGAATTGAATCATATCCGGCGTCAACCTGGCGGTATCTCCAATTATTCCGGTCGGGTGAAAAAACGGTTTGCCCCGGAACAGATTGATTGGTTACTCGAGGCGCCCTGCGACATCCTGATTCCTGCGGCCCGGCCCGATGCCTTAAATGCGCGTAATGCCGACCGCATTCAGTGTCGAAAAATTTTTCAGTGCGCCAATACTCCCAGCAATAAAATGACCGAGTATTACTTGCAGAATCGCCGCAGCATAATGTCTTATTCCGACTTCATCGTCAATGTCGGCGGTGTCATGGGATGCGCCGTAGAACTTAAAATGACCATCGACGAAAATTACAGGAAGAAGGTTTTGACGGAAGATGGAAACGGAAAAACCTATACGGAACAGTTGATCTACAATACGGTTTCCAGTAACATTCAGACCTTGCTGGGCCGCTTGACAGAACATGAGAAAGGCGACCAATTATTCCGTGAGGAAGCCGAAAAGCTGGCACAGGAACGGCTGGAGTACCCTGATGATATCTGGCTTTAAACCTATTCAGGAAGGAATCGAGAATTATGTGTAGAAATGTTGGAAATATCGACCGTCTGGTTCGGATTATGTTTGGATTAGGGATGATTTTTCAGGGTGTTGTCGTCGGTCATGGTACCGGGTGCATTCTGGCGATAGCAGGCCTGGTACCCCTGATTTCCGGACTGGTATCCAAGTGCCCTTTGTATGCCATGCTGAAGTTAAATACGATTGATTAAAGTAAAGCTTTAGGTACCGTATACCTCTTTCAGGATCTTGTCAGCGCCCATTTCCAGGATTTCTCCGGCCAAATCGATTCCTATGGCCTCGGGGTCTTCTATGGATCCTTTCTTTTCCGCCTTGATTAACTGCTTTCCATCCAGGCTCCCCACCACCCCACGAAGATGCAAAGTTTCATCATCTATGGTGGCATAAACGCCGATGGGAACCTGACAGCCGCCTTCCAGACGTGTAAGAAATCCCCGCTCGGCTTCGAGTGCCCTATGGGTCTCTTCATGATCCAGTGGATAAATACGATTGATAACGCCTAGGTCTTCTTTTCGCGATTCAATGCCAACCACGCCCTGCCCGCCTCCCGGCAGCATTATTTCGGGTTCGATATATTCGGTGATGCGGTCGGCCATATCCATCCGGATCAGTCCGGCGGCGGCCAGTATGATGGCATCCAGGCCCTCTGTATCGAGCTTGTTCAGCCGGGTTTGGACGTTACCCCGCATGGGAACCACCTCCAGGTCGGGACGGTAATGAAGGAGTTGGGTGGTTCTACGAAAACTTCCGGTTCCTACTCGGGCACCTTTGGGAAGATCGTCCAGCTTCAAACCCTTGCGGGAGATCAGTACGTCCCTAGGATCTTCCCGCTCGGTGACCACCGATAGGGTAAGGCTGGGAGGAAACTTAACCGGGACGTCTTTCATGCTGTGGACGGCAATATCAATTTCATACCGCAACATGCTCTCTTCGATTTCCTTGGTGAAGAGGCCCTTCCCCCCAACTTTGGCCAGAGGAACATCCTGAATTTTATCTCCGGAAGTCTTGATCTTGACCAGGTCAACGGTTAAATCTTCGTGCAGGGTTTCCAATTGGGATTTGATCCAGTTGGCTTGCCACAGAGCCAGAGGACTGCCGCGGGTTCCAATGGTGAGCTTTGGGGTAGAAAATATATTTTGCATCAGTCGTCCAGGTGAAACAGATGGCGGATAGCTTTCAAGTAAGTCCGTCCCTCCGTTGTTTGAGTTTTCTTTTTTAGGTTGATGGTGGGTTTATGTAGGATTTTGTTGATAATTGAAGACGTCATTAGGTGGAGATTGTGTTTATCTTCTTCCGAGAGATGAGGCATTTTTTTGATAGTTTTTTCGATTTCCTGCATCCGGACCGCTTCCGCCCTTTTTCTCAATTCCACGATGGTGGGTACGGCGTCTAATGCCTCTATCCAGTTATTGAATTTGCCGACTTCCGCCTGGATGATATCCATCGCCAGTTCCGCTTCCTTTTCCCTTTCCTGGAGATTGGCATTCACCACGCCCTGGAGATCATCGATATCATATAAATATACGTTTTCAAGATCATTGACTTCAGGTTCGATATCCCTGGGTACGGCGATATCGATCAAAAACATAGGCCGATTGTTGCGTTCGTGAATGGCTTTCTCAACAATCTCTTTAGTGATAATAAAGTTGGGGGCCGCAGTAGAGCTGATGACGATATCCGCTCTGTGCAATTCGCTTTTAAAATGTTCAAAATCCAGCGCACTTCCGTTAAGGGTTTTAGCCAGTGCCGTGGCCCGTTCATAAGTCCTGCTGGCGACGTAAACGGTTTTGACGCCGTAGGAGATCAAATGCTTGGCCGCCAGTTCCGCCATTTCTCCTGTTCCGACAAGCATGACGGTATGGCTTTCAAGATCCTCGAAGATTTTCCGGGCCAGTTCCACTGCCGCCGAACTGATGGACACTGCGCTCTCGGCAATACCGGTTTCCTCACGAATTTTTTTGGCAACATTGAAAGCTTTTTCAAACAGTTGATTCAGGATGAGACCGGTGGTTTGCAGGGATTTGGCCAGACTGTAGGCATCCTTCACCTGTCCCAGAATCTGGGATTCTCCAACCACCATGGAATCCAGACTGGCGGATACCCGGAATAAATGCTTCACTGTTTCCTCTTCCCGGAAGGCATAGAAATGCTTGTCGAGAAGGTTGAAGGGGATCATATGGTAATCGCAGATAAACTTTTTCAGACGATCGATACCCTTTTCAACGTCGTTTACACGGGCGTAAATTTCCACGCGATTACAGGTGGAGATAATGAGATTTTCGTCAATTTCAGGATAACTACCGAGTTTTTCCGTTGTTTCCTCGATGCTCCCCCTGGTGAAGGCGAGCTTTTCCCGCAATTCCACTGGCGTGGTTTTGTGGTTGACCCCTACAATGACGAGATTCGATTCAGCCATAATCAAACGTGTAAAATAATACTTATTATAACAGTGACAAACCCGATTACCGAGCCCTGGGCGACCTTTTTACCGCGCCAGCCCATGCGGTATCGGCCAAAAAATACAAGGCCATATAAAACCCAGCCGATTACAAGAGGCCAGAGTTTAACCAGCTCCCAGGAAAATAACGATGTCTGGCTCATCTTGATATTCCAGATCGCCCCGGTCAAAAACCCAAGGGTAAATAGAGGAAATCCGACCGCCACAGCCTTGTAAATCAGGTTATCGAGGGACTCCAATGAAGGCATGCGAAAATACATTATGCCGAGTTTCTTTGATTTAACCTGTTTTTCTTGAATTAAATACATTACCCCCAGCCCAAACGCAATGGCAAAAGCGGCAAACCCAATGACGGATAAAGTTCTGTGTAGGGTTAATAATACCCTGAATTCCGATTCCGGAAAATCAACTATTTCCTTGGATAGGAAGGTGGCATAAAGGAGGATTAAAAATGCCACTGGTATGACAAACGATCCAAGATCCTTAACCTTGTATCTCCAATGGGTGAAACAGTAGACCACCACGACCAGCCATGACAGGAAAATAGCCACCTCAAAGGAAGTGGTATAGGGGCCATGACCTGTTTCCTGGGAACGAAGCCCTATAATCACCGTATGGGATAGAAGTCCTACCAACACGGTACCTGTGGCCAGCTTTGAGACTCCAGGTTTCCGGTAAACGAGGTAAATAAAATATTCCAGCGATGCCAGCAAGTAACTGATCATCGCAATGTTAAAGGTGATAATTTTCATGAATACTGGGGCAAACCCTCCGGTTAAACGACTGACCATGCTATCATTTTAACCCGGCGTATTCAATGACTTAGAAAGTAAAGTGCTTTAGTTTGAAAGACTTAAGTGCAAAGTAGGGGTTGGTTTCGGGGTAAGCTTGAGCCTCAATTATCTTTATTTTTCATCATATCCTTGATTTCAGCCATGAATTCGTTGACGTCCTTGAAATCGCGGTAAACGGAGGCGAACCGGACATAGGCGACTTTGTCCAGATTGTACAGTTCTTTGACGACTTTCTCACCCACCGTCACCGCAGAAATTTCCTTATCACCGGACTCCTGAAAATACCGCTCGATGTTATCAACAAGACTCTCCATTTGCTCGACACTGACGGGCCGCTTCTGGCAGGCTTTCTGGACCCCGGACAATATCTTGTTGCGATTGAATTCCTCACGTCGGCCATCCTGCTTGACGATCAGGAGCGGTGTTTTTTCAATCCGCTCATAGGTGGTGAACCGCTCCCCGCAATTCAGGCACTCGCGACGACGGCGGGTCAGGTCGCCGTCCCGGTTGGTCCGGGAGTCGACCACCTTGTTTTCCATGTTAGAGCAATTAGGGCATCTCATAGATGATCAGTATTTATCGGCCATTTCCATGTGAAAGGGAAACTGTTCACACAGTTCACGGACTTTCAGGCGGGTTTTCTCGATAAAATCCTTGTCATCGACCCGTTGCAGAACTCCGATCATCATTTCTCCAATCTGTTTCATTTCCTTTTCTTTCATGCCTCGGGTCGTGAGCGCCGGAGTGCCAATTCGGATACCGGAGGTCACAAAGGGACTTCGGGTTTCGAAAGGAACCGTATTTTTATTGACGGTGATGCCTGCCAGGTCGAGAGCTTCCTCGGCGGCTTTTCCGGTGATGTCCTGCGGTGTCAGGTCAACCAGGATTAAATGGGTGTCTGTTCCGCCGCTGACCACCTTATAACCGTTGTCCTTGAGAAGATCGGCAAGGCATTGCGCGTTTTTGATGACCTGTTTCTGGTATTCAACAAAATCAGGGCTGAGCACTTCTTTAAAAGCTACCGCCTTGGCGGCGATCACGTGCATGAGAGGTCCACCCTGAATGCCGGGAAATATTTTCTTGTTCACTTCCTTGGCGAATTCCTCCCGGCACAGGATCATTCCGCCACGAGGACCGCGCAGGGTTTTGTGAGTGGTGGTGGTCACAAATTCAGAAAATGGCACCGGCGAGGGATACAATTTGGCCGCAATCAGGCCGGCTGGATGGGCAATATCCGTCATGATCTTCGCCCCAACTTCGTCGGCAATGTCGCGAAACCTTTTCGCATCGATGACGCGCGGATAAGCACTTGCACCAACGACGATCATCTTCGGTTTATGCTCTTTGGCCAGGCGCTCGACTTCGTCGTAATCGATCAACTCGGTGTCCTTATTGACTCCGTACTGAAACACTTTGTAGCTATAGCCGGAAAAGTTGACAGGGGAGCCGTGGGTAAGATGGCCGCCATGCGACAGATTCATCCCGAGAATGGTATCCCCGGGTTGAAGAACCGCATGATATACAGCCATGTTGGCTTGCGAGCCGGAATGAGGCTGGACATTGGCATGCTCGGCTCCAAATATCTCCTTGGCGCGATCAATAGCCAGTTGCTCCGCCACGTCGACGTAACGGCATCCGCCGTAATAGCGTTTATTCGGATAACCCTCGGCATATTTATTGGTCATTACCGATCCCAAAGCTTCCAGCACTTGTGGGCTGACAAAATTTTCCGAAGCGATCATCTCCAGGGTAAAATTTTCACGTTCAATTTCACCCTTGATGGCATTTGAAATTTCCGGATCGAAATCAGATAAGAGTGACAATTTATAGTTCTCCCTTGGTTAGCATGTTTTCAATGGCGTCTATTTTTTTCAGGCGATCCGAGTGTCTTCCTCCTTCAAACGGAGTTTCCAGCCAGGTTCTGACTATTTCATAGGCCAAACCCTTCCCCACGACACGCCCGCCCAGAATCAACACGTTGGAATCATTATGCTGACGGCACAGCTTGGCAGTATAGAGGTCCGAACACAGTGTACCCCGAACTTTCGGAAACCGGTTGACGACAATGGACATTCCGATGCCGGTTCCACAGATGACGATCCCATTAAGATTTTCATCGTCCGAAACCGCTTTGGCGACTTTGGTTCCATAATCGGGATAATCCACTCGGTCGGAATTACCTGGTCCTAAATCCTCAATGGTTATACCGTCACCTTTAAGGGACTCCTTGATGTTCTCTTTTAATTCATAACCTGCATGATCTGAGGCAATAACGATTTTGCCGATTTTAATATCTCTGCTCATTTGATTGTTGTTTCCGTATCGGACACTTATTAATTGGGTGGATCACCGTTAACTAAAAATACCAGTGAGGAATTATTAAGATGAGTGAACTTGAGTTTGGAAAAGATACCCAGGTTTTTTTACCGGGTGGCCTTTTTTGTAATGCCTGGCACATAATTTAAGGGCCTTGATTACCTGGAAAAGGCTCCCCACCATGGATAGTAAAAAAAACCCTCTGGCTTGTCAACAACAGCTCGGATTTGAATGGATTTGTGCATCATAGAAAAAAATCCATGCGTCCAAGCCTATTTATAGTTTCATCTTTCAATTAATTAAAAGCTTTAATAACAATGAGTTATATTCCACTAAAACTACAAGCCTGGTTTGCATTCAAATTTCTTTCCTTCCCAGGTAACATTCAGGTATGGCGGCAGTTTGGTTTTTTTATCGATTCTGGCGGAATTGATCTGTTCGCAAGTCAAGTTTATCGATTGTTCCAAATTCGCCCCGTTTAGTTGTGCTCCCTCCAAAAAAACTCCCTTAAAATCGACATCGGTAAAATTCGATTCCAACAGATTGGCGTCTCTAAAGTCCACGGCATCCAATTCCGCGCTGGTAAAGTTGGATTGATGTAAATCCGTGTTTGCCAATTTTGTATTGGAAAGAGTTGCGACACTGAAGTCGGCCTGTCCCAGATTGGCTTGAGAAAAGTCGCTATCCTCAATCTCCGTCTCTCGAAAATCAGTACGGATGCATTTGGCAAAATTAAACTGAACACCCTTCATCACCGCTTCGCGAAAAGTTGCGTGAGTCAGGTCAGCCTTGATAAAGTTAACTCGGTCCAATTCGGTACCGGTCAATATGGCATGAGTCATTACAGCTTTGGTGAAGACCGTTCCAGACATTTTGGCCCATTTAAAAAAACTATTGGCCAGATTCGTCCCGCTTAAACTGGCGTGATCGAGTCGTGCTTGATTGAAGACGGTCTGAGTCATATGGCTTCCGGTAAATAACGCCCCGGTTAAATTGCTATTATCAAAAAGAGTTCCCATCATATCCGCGCCACGGAAATCGACTTCGGTCAAGTCGGCTTTCTGCAAATTTGCCCGCATGAGGTTTCCCTGTGAAAGGTTGGCTCCTTTGATCTGAACCTCTCTCAAATCCGAATTCACCAGATTGTGCTTGGCCTGCATGATTTTCTTTTTTATATCATTATCCGACATCCCCTGTTCTTTCCAGGTGGATACATTGCCTTCCACGATACAGCCTCCTATAAATTTTCCATGGCATTAAAACCGAGTATACTAACATGAATAAAGATAGAGATTATTACAAAACGACCCGGGCTCGCGAGAGACTTCATGTTAAAAGCAAGTGATTCTAGAGGAAACTGGGGATTAAAGGGACCCGTATCCAGCCTGATCCTACTCTATTTTCTGCTGCATTTCGCTGCTTTTTCAATCCCTGGATTACCTGATCTTTCATTCGTGGCTTATGGCCTGGTGGTTTTATTTTTGGTTGTATGCAAAAAAGCCAAATGGAAACAATTGGGTCTGCATAGCGACCACTGGATGCAAAACCTGGTGTTGGGAGGGTTGGCAGGGGGCGTGGTTCTGGCTTCTGTGCCGCTAATGGATTGGTTGATCGATGTATCGGGTTTGGGACAAAGTGAATTATTCGCTGGGGCGGAAAACAGGGATTTGGATGGATCGGGGGAAGTTAAATCTTTCCCTATTTACCTGGGTTTGACTGTGACAATGGTTTTGGCGGAGCAGTTATTTTTTACCGGGTATCTGATTCAGTCATTTCTTCTCAAAATCAAGCCGGCACTTGCTATTTACCTGGGCGGTATCATATTCACATTGGTTCATAATGATTTCAAGCTGGGCCTGTTTCTGCTGGGTACTCTTACTGCAACCTTCTATCATTTTACGAGGTCGCTGGTGCCCTCCCTGCTCTTCCAGTTGTCATGCTCTATTAGCAGCTGGCTGTTGACCTACCAACATCCCAGAGTATTCACGTTGTTGGGGTTCCTGTTTTAGGAAGTGTGGAATCCGGATCAACCGGCTTTCATCTTGGGTTTTACTGTTTTTTTGACTTTTTTCTTTATGCTGTTGGCTTTCATGGCCGCCTCTTTTTTAGCCTCTTTCATTTCCCTCTGCAGTCGCATTTGCTTGATAACCTGCTCTCTCTGCTTCGGGTCTTCAAAAAATGCGGACACAATTACGCCAAACTCATAAAGCAGATACAAGGGGATACCAAGAAGAACCTGTGTGATGATATCCGGTGGGGTGAGTACGGCGGAGAGGGTAAAGGCTCCAAGGAATGCCCATTTACGGTACAACCTCATTTTAATGGTGTTTATAACCCCGAATTTGGTCAGTAAGACCATGATCAGTGGGGTCTGGAAGGCAAACGCGAACGCGAGGATCATCTTCACCACAAACCCGAAATACAGCTGGATGGTGACCTGCATGCTGTACCAGTCGACTCCATACCCAATCAGGAATTTCAGGCCTAGCGGCAGGACCAGAAAATAACAAAATACTCCGCCAAACAGGAAAAAGAGGGTCCCGAAAATAACAAACATCATGGTGATCTTCTTTTCCTTGACCTTGAGTCCAGGGGAGACAAAGAACCAAATGTGGTACAGAATATAGGGCATGGAAATAAACAAGGCCCCCATAAATGAAACCTTCATATGGGCGAAGAAAGGTTCCGTCGGGCTTATGAAGATAAGGTTATGCTTATACTTTTCAGGCAAGGGGTCTTCCAGCCAGAACAGCAGGAATTCCTTGAAATAAAAACATAATCCGAAAAAGAAGGCCAGCACGATGGCGACCTTGATCATCCGATTCTTGAGTTCAATCAGGTGAGAGGAAATGGGAACTTTTTCAGTGAATTTTAAGTGTGTGGCCATTCTATTTTCACATTAAACGTAGAGCCCTTAGATTACGGGCTGGTGATTAAACTTTTGAAATTTAAAAAGAAATAACGCCTGAAATCTCAACGTTCCCGGATAAATCTCACAATTTCAATAATGGCTCATATTACTTAAATACCGTTATGATTACAACACCTCCGTTTAGCGAGTTAAGATATCTTTTTTCTTAACGGCTAAACATCCCGTAATTATAATATTTGATTAAGTATTTGAAATGTTAGATAATGCACTCGATATCAAGGAATGACAACTGGATTTTGCCTGATCCATCGATTTAAAAATACTTTAATTTTCAATAAGTTAAGGTGATAGAGGAATATTTAATGAGTCTGGATGGGAAACAAATTACCGGTGTCAAGGTTCTCAATATAAATGAAGAAAGCGCGTCTGCCATAGAGAAAATGGTGGATAAGGCAATTCAGGAAATCCGCGGCCAGGGTTTAGAAATTCTGGAAATTCAAACTTCCTCGGATTATCTGATTATGATTTTGGGGAAATGTTGACCTGTGAACAACGCGGGAGTAGCTCAGTTGGTAGAGTGTCAGCTTCCCAAGCTGAATGTCGCGGGTTCGAACCCCGTCTCCCGCTTTTTAAGTGACCGATAGAATACTTATTTCATGAGAATACAAAAAGAACTGATTGATCGGATAGCAAAAAATATCGTAACTGCTTTGATCCAGGGAGATTTTCTGGTCTGGGAGGATCGGCCAGAAAAACTGGAGGCTATCGTCAACGATATCATTACCGAAGATTTGATGGTGGAAGACAAGCTCAACGAAGAAGTCAAGTTACTCATTGAATCCCGTACCCAGGACTATGAAAGGGATATGATGGATTATGGCCGGGTTTTTCAAATGGTCAAAACCAAGCTGGCGCGCGAGCGTGGCCTCATCCTCTAAAAAACATGAAATTAAGCCGGGATAAAGTCAATCATATCAGCAGTCTGATTGTCAGCGATTTTGAAAATCGGGAAGAGCTGGACTATAAGGTAGATCTCAATGAGGTTCGTCTTGAGGTTGCTCGTGTCATGATGGAAGAGTTAAAGCTGGATGACAGGGCCGATGCTGAAGCCCGAAAAATAATTGCTTCCTATAAGGAAAAGAAAATTCGCGAGGGCACTCCCGAGTGGGACATCATGTACCAAAAGCATTACGAGGAATGCCTGAGAAAACTGGGTGTTTAGGCCCCTACCCTCCTGATTATCTGCTGTTAAAATCCACCTTTTAATTTACTTTCCGCCAGATACATTGCCTTATCGTAAACCGTTTTAAGAGGAATTTTGCTCTTCTGCGCCATTTTTTTGCAAGATTCATATTCCGGCGAGACGCGGACAACTTTGCCATCCATACTACCCACCTTCACCGAAACTTTCCCGTAAGGGGTGTTCACCTCCATGTGTTGGCGGTCAAGTACGACACGGTCCATTTCACTGAAGCGGACCCCGAAAGTCGTGGTTTCCTTCAATAGGATTTCTGATATGGCTTTCTTCATAGCGGATGGAGCCAGAACAGAGACCTTAACTCCCGGGCGGTTTTTTTTCATCATGATGGAGGTCAGGTAAACATCCAATGCGCCCGCGTTGAATAAAGAATCCATGACCAGATCGTAGAATTCAGGATTCATGTCATCAATATTGGCCTCCACCAGCGTAATGGAGGCTCTCCCCTTACCTTCCGCCTCTCCCAAGACGATTCTTAATAAATTGGCGTGTTCATTGATCACATGATTTCCAGCGCCATATCCCGATTTTTTAATCTTCATCAGAGGTAGGGACTCGAATGTTTCGGCCCAAAAACCAATCATCGCAGCGCCGGTGGGAGTAGTCAATTCATAGGGGATTCCACTGGAGTAACAAGGGATTCCTTTCAGCAGTTCCAGGGTGGCCGGAGCCGGCACGGGCAGAACCCCATGTTCGCATTGCACAGTTCCCTCGCCTGTATTCAAAGGAGAAGATGAGACTCGATCGACATCCAGCTCACGCATCCCGATAACCCCTCCGACAATATCGACGATCGAATCAACCGCTCCCACTTCATGGAAATGGACTTTATCGATTTTCGTACGATGGACTTTTGCTTCGGCCTTACCGATTCGCAGGAAAATTTCGGTGGCATCCTCTATTACGGCCTTGGAGAGTTTGGACCGTTTAAGAAGTTTTTCTATATCGGTGAAAGATCGGGAATGGATATGTGCTTTAGGGGACAGGACGACGTCAAGTTTGGTTCCTCCAAATAGTCCTCGTTTGACGCGTTTTGATTTCAGCTCATACCCTTTGAGTCCAAGGGAAGCCAATTCCTTGCGTAACGTATCGATTTTAACTCCGGCATCCAACAGAGCTCCCAAAATCATGTCCCCGCTGATACCGGAATGGCAATCGAAGTAAGCGACTTTCATTAAATTCCTCAAAAGTATTAAGAAAGGGAAGCCTAATAGCGCTGAAACAGTTTACTGAAAATGCCGCGCTTTTTGACTCCGCCTTCGTTAACCTCTTTTTTATCTTCCAGCGGCTTATCCTTATTGTGATGTTGATCGATGAACAATTGAATCAACATATGGCAGGACTGGCACCCACCCCCAGCGCCACAGGCCTCAGTGACCTCTTCAATTTCTTTCAAGTTACCTTCTTTAATATGATTTTTGATCGTTTCATCAGAAACTTGAAAACACTGGCAGATGATTTCCTCATCCGGGTTGGGGGGTGAATCCATAAGTCTTTATCCAATTAGTGGCAAATTTTAAAAAAATGAGAAGAGTTCTCATTTTATGGATGGGGATTTATTTGTCAACTATCAACTCATTAGCCATAGAGAGAGATTGACAATTAATCCACTACTCATTAACTTATTGTATATGAATGAATTAGTTAATTTTAATGTAATTCTCAATTAATATATTAAGGGGCCAGCATGAAAAAAACGATTCAAGTTTCTCTGTTTTTATTAATCACTCTAGTCAGCTTGCCGGCGCAGGCGGATACTTTATATTTTGCTGCGCAAGCCGGATTCAGCACGCAACCCACCTCGGATAATGAAGATCCCAATAATCCCGCCAACAATTTTGAATTGAACACTCAGAATGGTGTTAACGGTGCCCTGGCGGTAGGTGCAAAATTCGGTATGCTGCGCGGAGAAATTGAAGCGGTATATCGCTATAACCCTAATGATAAGTTTGTTGATGCCGGAATGACGCAAGAAGGTGCAGACGGCAGTATGAGCATGATGACCGTATTTTTAAATGGTTATATTGAATTTGATTTATTGGGAATCGTAACTCCGTATGCTGGTCTGGGAATTGGATATGGCACGCTGAATTTGAACTTGAAAGAAATGGATGGCACGGTGGTAGTGGATGATAAAGATGAGGTGTACGCCTATCAACTCATGGCGGGAGCCGCATTCAATCTAACCGAAAGCTGGTCTCTGACAGGTGAATATCGTTATTTCGATACCATCAGCAAAGCTGAATTGACGCTTTCAAATGGTATCAATTTCATAGAAAACTCGGATATCAGCGCCCACGAAGTGCGGTTCGGAATCCGTTACTGGTTCTTTTAGGAAATAAAAAAGGACTTGGATTGTTTACAATCCAAGTCCTGCTATTTTGGTGGCGGTACAGGGACTTGAACCCCGGACACCACGGATATGAGCCGTGCGCTCTAACCAGCTGAGCTATACCGCCTTATTTGATTAACGGATGCAAATAGTGAAGTTTACTGACTTCAACGAATAGTGTCAATTAATATCAAGCATTTTTGCCGGACCTGACTGGTCGAAGGCCCCTTTCCAGCGCCGGACATCCTTCATGTATTTTTCGCGATCCATATCCCGGTTGGGTGGAAACACCTCCTGCAAAGGCTGCGGAAATTTCTTTTCCTGGGGATAAAATTCAAAATTTCCCCGTGCCACCCGGTAAATATTGTGAAATGTCCGGTATTGCCCCGAGGCACCCACAAAATCCCAGTTGGTTTCTCCCTGAATCAAACGATAGAATTCTGAATATGCGATTCCTTCATAAAGGTTGACCGTTCCAAAATATCCCTTCTGAATAACCGGTTCCCTGCTGAAATCCAGGCTCCAGATATCCGAACTGTCTTCATCAAAAATCTCCAGTCGATAGCCGAGACCCCAATGCTGATAAGCCGCCATCACTTCGGAAGAAGTCAGTTTTTCAAGAAACGAACCGCTCTCAATGAACTGGGTTACAGTTTCCTTTTCCTTAACCCGCTGTTCCGCGTTATCCGTCAAGGTTCGAATGCGGGGCACTTCATATAATGGGTTGAAGGCTGTACGGAATACATCATCCTGCTGCCGGGTTACCAGCTCTGTTTGCTGACGATGAATCTTGACACCTTCAGGTTTGATTTCGGCAACATCGCCCGGATAATAAGTGCTGGAGCGAATCTCCGGGGAAAAGGCTTCCAGGTCTTTAATGAACTGCTCCTGGGTGGCGGGAAATACAAAATGATTGAGAAACTCCGCCCGGTCATAGAAATGCTCCCCGGCTGAGCCGGGAACCGCGAATTTTGGGGACAAGGCACCGGCCACTTTGAGAAAAGAACTATATTCATCAAATGGTAAAGCGCAATCCTTGTTATAAGTAAAATTTTGCTCCAACAGAGGTTCGAAGCGGACATGGGCAAAATCGACCTGGCCGCAAAGCCGATGGATATATTTGATAATTTCAGGTGAAACGATGGTATCGACCTGATTCCATACAGTGATTTCCCCATCCTGAATAATCAGCCCGTGTTCCGGATAATAATCCTGAGTCAGCGAGGGGGTGGGTATCAGAGTCAGATTTTTAACGCGGACCGCTTCAAAATCCTTAACCACCGTCACATCGGTGTATTCCAGCTCCTTCAGGCATTCGAGCATGATCGCGTCGTCGGGGCATAGTATTTTAAGATCTTTCGGCAGGTAGGCCAGGGTTCTGATGTCAAAATGGTCCTGATGCCGGTGAGAGAGGTAAACCGCATCGGGCCGGGGAAAACGGTCACGATGGATCTCCACGCGGGGAAAATAGTAATTCAGCTCCTCGAAATGAAGGCTGAATAAACAGGGATCCGACAGCAGGGTTGTGCCCTTGGACTCAAATAAAATACAGGCGTGGCCAATCAATGTAGTTTTCATCGCGCTCGTTTTATGTTTATATAGTTTCTCCCCGGAGAAGACCCGCTAGCATAACTGAAGCGAAGCCTGATCTCAAGGCCATTTCCGGGGCAGGAGTTAAAGTATTGACAGAAGTTAATGGGATTTTAGGAAATAACGGGTCCCAACCCTTTGAATTCATTTTTTGGAATTGGAATCATGACCGAACAAAGCATAGCGTTTGAAGAAGGAAAATTATGCCCTGTTAAAGTGGAAGGTCACGGCGGGGGATTGTCAATTTCTCCGGCGGGGGACATGTTGTTGATCGGGGCGATCCCGAGTCCCTCCAATCAGCAGGTGGAGGCCTGGGGAGGCAAATGGAGGGCTAAGCTGGTGGCAGAATCCGAATTCCCCTCCATTCCCATCTTTGCCATCGGTAGTGAAGACTGGATTCTGGAGGCTCCCTGCAACCCCTCTCAAATGGAAAAGGAAGCGCCAGGATTTTGTGAAGCGCTGTATGCAAAAGATGAATGCAGTATGGCGGCTATTCTGGTCGATTCGGACACAGGGATCATTAGAAAAATAACACATGTGGCACTGGACGAAATGTTCATTGAGAGGCTGGTTCTTTCCTGGAATCCATTCAGGTATGAAGCAAACGATTACAATAAATCGTACAATCAGGAAGAGTTTACCAAGCGAGTGGGAGAAATTTTTAAAATGCGGCCTTCGAAAGAACTGTGGATGACTTCGTGGTAGGGAAAAGACAAATCCGTTCTACTGGTTATATTCGTCTTCGTCGATAACTTCTTCTTCATCCTCTTCTTCCTCCTCCTCGATATCCTCGAATTCCTCTTCCTCCTCCTCCTCGATATCCTCTTCCTCATCTTCGCGGTCGAATACAGGATATTCAAGATCCTGGAGAAACTCTGAATCTCTCAAAGCCTCCCAGCCATTTTCATCATATGGGTTACCTTCAACGTACAATTTGAGAAGATTGCTCATCATTTCTGATTCTGCAATTGCAATTAATCCTGCATTACTGATTTCATTGTTTTCGATCATCAAAATTTCAAGGTTGGAGAAGTTTTCCGATTGAGCGATGGCTGTGATTCCTTCGTCGCCAATCTGGTTGCGATCAAGGGAAAGCAGGGTCAGGTGTTTCAGATAGGGCGACTCGGCAAGGCACCTGGCTCCCATGGCGGAAATATAGTTGAGCTCCAGGTATAATTTTTTAATATCTTTCAATCCCTCATATTCAGAAACAATTTTAATTTGCATGTCACCGAGATTCAGCTTGCTTAGGTCTAGAACTTCGCCGTCTTCGCTGAGCCGTTTGCGAATAAGGTTGAGGATCAGGAATCCGGCGACTGCTTCTTTACCTTTCTCAGTCAGTGGATTTTCGGATAGATCAATGCTTTGCAGATTAACGAAGTTAGTGCTTTTCGCTAAAGCCAGGGCACCCTCATCGGTAATGTTGTTTTTCTTGAGATCCAGCAATTCCAGGTTGGGAAGATTTTTACTTTCTGCAAGAATTTTAAGGCCTTCGTCGCCCAGCTGGTTTTGCGAGAGCACAAGGCTGGTCAGGGACTGGAAATTATTGGAGTTTGCAATGAATTGAGCTCCTCTTGCGGAAATATCATTCCAGGCAAGGCGCAAGGATTTCAATTTGGACATGTTTCTTGAATCTGAAAAAAAACCAACGCCATCATCGCCAATTTTATTTCGATACAATTTAAGGTACTCGAGATTGGATAGGTTTTCCGACTCCGCAATCACCTTTGCGCTTTCCGGCCCAAGTTTCTGAACGGGGATGATCAATCGCTTCAAATTACGAACAGATTTGGACTTCGCCAGGGCGGCGACTCCAGCGTCTCCCAATTTGGTAAAATTGAAATCCAGGGTTTCGTAATTTCGGCTCAATTTGAAACCGTTACGAATGATTCCTTCAATGTTGTAAAACTTTTTAGTCATCATATATCCAAATTATGTCAGGGATCGTTTCACTTTGCTAATCCAACCCGTTTTTATCAATTCAGCACTTTATCAAAAAAACGTTGCAAACAGTTAAAATAACCGTTGTCCGGGGCCATGAGAATGTCGTTGTGCCCTACCCCTTCAAGTATCTGTAAGGCTTTGGATTCCGATCCGGCCTGCTCATAATTCAATCGAGCTTCCTGCGGATAGATCAATATATCATCTTGACCATGCATGATCAGCAAGGGGCAGGTTAATTTTCTGATCTTTTGACTGTTGTTGAACAAGGCATCTTCTTCCGGGGTGGTATTGTCGATGCGCAATCCCCGCCTCTCAACCAGTGGGATGGGATCAGCATAGCCGCTTTCAATGATACAGCAATCGATTTCCGGGTAATGTGAGCACAACTCGATGGCCGGTGCGCTTCCCAGAGATCGCCCCATAACACAGAGTCGATCCTGCAGCTTTCCATTTTCCCTCAGGAATTGGTAAATCTTATGGGCGTCCTGAAGTACTGTCCTTAATGTCGGTTGACCTTCGCTCCGCCCATACCCTCTATAATCACAGACAATAAACTCCCCACCCAGATAGGCAAATGCCTTGGAGAGCTCATCATAATCGGAAACAATCTCCCCGTTACCGTGGAAATACATAAGTGAAAAACGTGCATTCGGGGATGGATAACGCCGAACATGGACGTTAATAGCCGGTTCCACTTCGATATAAATTTCATCGGAACCGCCAGGCGGAGCCAAACGGTCGGGTCGCGGAAAAAACAAGTTGGCATTGAATTGATCTGAATCAAAAATCGAAGACATCGTTTGCTTTATTCAATTCTGGCTAAATCGTTAATTAGAAAGGAATTAAAAGAACCACCCCAGGCTTTAAATTGATTGAAATTTCAAGGTTTTCATGGCAGAATCATGCCTTTCAAAATTGACTTGAAATTCCAACCTTCCTCAACCAGTCTTCAGATTCCATGAGTTGGGGGTCATTATATCAACAAATAACAAATCGTGTAAGGAGTCTTCAATGTTATTGGATCCAGCGCCAATTGAAAAATTGTTTCAATCCATGGAGAAATCCCTGAGTGCCGCGCGCAGTAATCTCGGCCGCCAATTAACCATCGTGGAAAAAATTCTCTATTCCCACATGGATGCCGATACCGACTTTTCCAAACTGCAAAGAGGAAAATCAGATATCTTTTTAAATGCCGACCGCGTGGCCATGCAGGACGCTACCGCTCAGATGGCCATTTTACAATTTATGTCTGCTCAAATGCCAAAAGTCGCAGTTCCCTCTTCCGTTCATTGCGATCATCTCATTCAGGCTCATACTGGATCCGCGGAGGATCTCAAGGCGGCTATTGATGTCAACAAGGAAGTTTATGATTTTCTCCAGTCCGCCGCCATGAAATACGGCATGGGATTCTGGAAACCCGGTTCCGGCATCATCCACCAGGTGGTTTTTGAAAATTATGCGGTTCCCGGTACCATGATCATCGGTACCGATTCACACACCCCGAATGCCGGCGGTATGGGAACCATTGCGATTGGTGTCGGCGGTGCCGATGCGGTGGATGTCATGACCGGTCAGAAGTTTGTGACCCGAATGCCCAAGTTAGTTGGTATTAAGCTTACGGGTAAATTGAATGGCTGGACTTCCGCCAAAGACATCATCCTTAAAGTCGCCACCATGCTGACGGTAAAAGGTGGGACTGGTAAGATTCTAGAGTATTTTGGAGAAGGAGCCCGTTCCCTGAGCGCCACCAGCAAGGGAACCGTAACCAATATGGGAGCGGAAATCGGCGCGACCACCTCCACCTTCGGATATGACGAAAGCATGGATGTGTACCTCCGCAAGACAGAGCGCGATGCCGTAGCCGACCTCTGTAAAAAATACGCGGAGCATCTGGTCTCAGATCCAGAGGTCGAACAGAATCCTGAGAAATACTATGACGAAGTTCATGAAATCGACTTGTCCACACTTGAGCCTCATATTGTAGGACCGCACACTCCGGATCTGGGACGTCCCATTTCCCAGATGGCGTCTGATGTGGACAAAAACAACTATCCAGAGAAACTGTCGGCGGCGCTGATCGGTTCCTGCACCAACTCCAGCTATGAGGATTTGACCCGAGCAGTGAGCCTGGTGCGTCAGGCCAAAAAAGCCGGCCTCAAATCGAAGGCAAGTTTCCTGGTAACTCCAGGTTCGGAACGAATTTTTGAGACGATCAGCCGAGACGGAATTCTCAAAGATTTTGAAGATGTTGGTGGAACTGTCCTGGCTAATGCCTGCGGACCCTGTATCGGGCAATGGAAGCGGGAGGATGTT
>Ga0224501_10000579_pt1 | contig 29180 bp, 30 predicted proteins | sample SF_Oct11_sed_USG_4_FD_169105 | JGI IMG/M metagenome (GOLD analysis project Ga0224501, IMG submission 169105) | Sediment microbial communities from San Francisco Bay, California, United States - SF_Oct11_sed_USGS_8_1 | ecosystem: Environmental > Aquatic > Marine > Sediment | place: USA... | reverse complement strand
CTGGAGCATCCTTGCCGTCACCTTCACCAACAAGGCGGCCAACGAGATGCGCGGTCGTCTGGAGAAATTACTGGAGCAGCCGATTGGCGGCATGTGGGTCGGCACCTTCCACGGCATCGCCCACCGTCTGCTGCGCGCCCACTGGCGCGAGGCGGGGCTGGTGCAGGCCTTCTCCATTCTGGATAGCGACGACCAGTACCGGCTGATTCGCCGCATCCTGCGCGAGTTCAACCTTGATGAGGCGAAGTGGCCGCCGCGCCAGTTGCAGTGGTACATCAACTCACAGAAGGATGAGGGCAACCGCCCGCACCACATCGATACCTATGGGGATCACTTCAGTGAGCAGATGGTGAAGCTCTACACGGCGTATGAAGAGGCGTGCGCCCGTAACGGGGTGATCGACTTTGCCGAGATCCTGCTGCGCGCCCACGAGCTGCTGCGCGACAACCCGGAGATCCTCGCCCACTATCAGCGCCGCTTCACCCACATCCTGGTCGACGAGTTTCAGGACACCAACGCCATTCAGTACGCCTGGCTGCGGATGTTTGCCGGTGAGAAGGGGCAGCTCTTTGCTGTTGGTGATGATGACCAGTCGATCTACGGCTGGCGCGGCGCGAAGATCGAAAACATCCACCGCTTCGAGCAGGAGCTGCCCGATGTAGAACTCATTCGCCTGGAGCAGAACTACCGCTCTACCGGCACCATCCTCTCCGCCGCCAATGCGCTGATCGCCAACAACTCCGACCGCCTCGGCAAGGAGCTCTGGACCGAGGGTGAGGAGGGGGAGGCGATCAAACTCTACACCGCGATCAACGAGCAGGACGAGGCGCGCTACGTTGCCGACCAGATCCAGACGTGGGTGCGCGATGGCGGGCGACACGATGAGTGCGCCATCCTCTACCGCTCCAACGCCCAGTCGCGGGTGCTGGAGGAGGCGATGATGATGGCGCAGATGCCCTACCGCATCTATGGCGGGCTGCGCTTCTTCGAGCGCGCCGAGATCAAGGACGCACTGTCCTATTTAAAGCTGCTGGTGAACCGTAACGACGACCCCAGCTTCGAGCGTGTGGTCAACACCCCCACCCGCGGTATCGGCCTGCGCAGTGTCGAGGCGATCCGCGAATTCGCCCGCGGCAATAATCTCTCCATGTGGCAGGCGGCTGAGGCATTGGTGGCGGGCAACGGAATGGCGGCGCGCGCCGCCAATGCCATCGACGCCTTCCTGCAGCTGATCAACCGCCTGGATCGCGAGACCACTGAGGGACTGCTCGACGAGCGGGTAGAGCACGTCGTCGAACACTGCGGCCTCATCGACCACTACAAAAAGGAGAAGGGGGAGAAGGGGCAGGCGCGTATCGAAAACCTGGAGGAGCTGGTCTCCGCCGCCAGGCAGTTTAAATACGACGGCTATATCGATATCAGAGAAGATGAGAGCGGTGAAATCACCGAGGTGGTGGTTGATGATGATATGGACGACCTCTCCGCCTTCCTCGCGCACGCCGCCCTTGAGGCGGGCGAAGGACAGGCCGACGACTATCAGGATGCGGTGCAGCTGATGACCCTGCACAGCGCCAAGGGGCTGGAGTTTCCGCAGGTCTTTCTGGTCGGCATGGAGGAGGGGCTCTTCCCTCACAAGCTCTCCAGCGAGGAGCCGGGGCGGATGGAGGAGGAGCGCCGTCTCGCCTACGTGGGGATGACCCGCGCGATGCAGCGCCTTACGCTTTCTCACGCCGAGGTGCGTCGCCTCTACGGCGAGGAGAAGTACACCAGCCCGTCACGCTTTATCAGGGAGATCCCCGCCGAATATATCGAAGAGGTGCGGATGCGCGGCGCGGTCAGCCAGCCCGTCTTTCGCAAGCCGTCGGTCTTTGACGATCTCGAGCGGAGCGAAGGGGGGGGGATCTCCCTCGGCTCGCAGGTGGTGCATCCCAAGTTTGGACAGGGTACGGTACTCAACTGCGAGGGGTCCGGTGCGCAGGCAAGGGTGCAGGTCGCCTTTGATGAGGTGGGAACGAAATGGTTAGTATTGGCCTACGCCAACTTACAGATCGCTTGAGCGATTAATAAAAGTGAAAGAGGGGAGGAGAAAAATGAAAAGACGTGATTTTATCGGTGCCTCGGTCGCCGCCGGTGCGGTACTGGCAACCGGCTGCGGGGAGAAAAAAGAGAGTGCCCAGCAGGCAGCACCACAGCAGCAGGAAAAGTTTGAGTGGAAGATGGTCACTACCTGGCCGAAAAACTTCCCCGGCCTTGGTACCGGAGCCAACCATCTCGCCGAGTTGATCACCGAGATGTCGGGCGGCCGCATCACCGTCAAGGTCTACGGTGCCAAAGAGCTGGTGCCCGCCTTTGAGATCTTTGATGCGGTCTCGGCGGGCACTGCCGAGATGGGTCACGGTGCCTCCTACTACTGGAAGGGGAAGAGCGAGGCGGCGCAGTTCTTCTCCGCCGTCCCCTTCGGCCTCAATGCTCAGGAGATGAACGCCTGGCTCTACCACGGCGGCGGCATGGAGCTGTGGCAGGAGGTCTATGCGCCGTTCGGTCTGGTGCCCACCGCGGCACTCAACACCGGGGTGCAGATGGGGGGCTGGTTCAATAAGGAGATCAACTCACTGGAGGATCTGAAGGGGCTGAAGATGCGCATCCCCGGCCTTGGCGGTGAGGTGTTGCGGCGCCTCGGCGGTACCCCGGTCTCACTGCCAGGCGGTGAGATCTTCTCCTCCCTGCAGTCGGGTGCCATCGATGCCACCGAGTGGGTGGGCCCCTATAACGACCTCGCCTTCGGCCTCTACAAGGCGGCGAAGCACTACTACTATCCGGGATGGCACGAGCCGGGTACGACGTTGGAGTGTTTTATCAATAAGAAGGCATTTGATGCCCTGCCCAAAGACCTGCAGGCGATCGTGTTGACCGCCAGCAAGGCGGCCAATCTTGATGGCCTCTCCGAGCTGACCGCGCGCAACAATCAGGCGCTTCACACCCTGGTGCACGAACACAAGGTCGACCTGCGCCCCTTCCCCGACGAGGTACTGGCACAGCTGAAGAGGGTCTCTGATGAGGTGGTGGCGGAGATCGCCGAGAAGGACCCGATGAGCCGCAAGGTCTACGAGTCGTTCAAGGCGTTCCGCGATCAGGCCAGTGCCTGGCACGAGGTCTCGGAGCGTGCCTACCTCAACGCCCGTCAGGGTTGAGGCGACAAGGGTAGAGTAGCGGGGTAACCGGTTTACCCCGCTACATGACCAAACTTACCGGCGCGATAGTCGGCATAGGCCTGGCGCAGCTCCTCCTCGCTGTTCATCACAAAGGGGCCGGAGCGGGCCACCGGCTCGTTGAGCGGTTTACCGGCAATTAGCAGAAAGCGTGCACCCTCATCACCGGCAACTGCCTGCAGGGAGTCCCCCTCACCAAGTATCGCCAGTGTGCCTCGAGTAACGGGCACCTCCGCAACAGATATCCCACCCTCAATCAGAAAGAGAAAGGCGTTATGGCCTGGTGTGATCGGTTGCTGAAAGCGCGTCCCGGCCGGTAGCGTCACATCAAAATAGATCGGCTGGGCGTTGATCTGAGTAACGGCCCCTGGAGTGCCGCCCAGAGTGGTACCGGCAATCACCCGAATTACCGTGCCGTCGGCCAGCTCCTCCACCGGGATCTCCTCCGGCTCAAACTCCTGATAGCGCGGCGGGATCATCTTCTGGCTGGCGGGAAGATTGACCCAGAGCTGAAAGCCCGACATCCAGCCATCCTCCTGCTCCGGCATCTCCGAGTGCTCAATGCCGCTGCCGGCGGTCATCCACTGCACCCCGCCGCTGCGGATCACCCCCTCGTGGCCGGCACTGTCTTTGTGGCGCATGTTGCCGTGAAGCAGGTAGGTGACCGTCTCAAAGCCGCGGTGAGGGTGGGGTGGGAAACCGGCGAGGTAGTCATCCGGGTCATTGGAGCTGAAGTTATCGAGCATCAGAAACGGGTCGAGCATATCGAGCTCCATCGACGGGAACATCCGCATCAGATTGACCCCGGCCCCGTCCGAGGTGGCCTGACCCGCTACGACCTGCGCAACACGGCGAATCTTTGCACTCTCGCTATCCACGGCAATCTCCCAGTTCTTCAGTATGAAATGGCCAGAGTATAGTACATATAAGTGGGCTGCTCGGGCTGAATAACAACTCTGATATACTCCGCCCATTAGATCGATACCAGATTGGCAGGAAGAGATGAGCGACAACAAGACCGTAGAGAAACCGTGGACCGGCCGCTTCAGCGAGCCCACCAACGCCTTCGTTGAGGCGTTCGGCGCCTCGGTCGGCTTCGACCAGCGCATGTACAAACAGGACATTCAGGGCTCCATCGCCCACGCCCGCATGCTGACCAAAGTCGGGGTACTGACTGAGGAGGAGCGCGACGCCATCATTCGCGGCCTTACCAACATCGAGGCGGAGATCCAGGCGGGCGACTTCCCCTGGTCCATCGCGCTGGAAGATGTCCACATGAACATCGAGAAGCGCCTCACCGACATGATCGGTGACGCCGGCAAGAAGCTGCACACCGGCCGCTCACGCAACGACCAGGTCGCCACCGACGTGCGCCTCTACCTGCGCGACGAGATCGACGCCGCCATCACCCCCGAGCTGAAGCGGCTACAGTTGGCCCTGATCGAGCTGGCCGGGCGCGAGGCCGACACCATCATGCCCGGCTTTACCCACCTGCAGACTGCCCAGCCGATCACCTTCGGCCACCACATGCTGGCGTGGAACGAGATGCTGCAACGCGATAGCGAGCGCCTGATGGATTGCCGCAAGCGGGTCAACATCATGCCGCTCGGCTCCGCCGCCCTGGCCGGTACCACCTACCCCATCGACCGCGAATTTACCGCCAAAGAGCTCGGTTTCGACATGCCGGGACGCAACTCGCTGGATGGGGTATCTGATCGCGACTTCGCCATCGAATTTCTGAGCTGGGCGTCACTATTGCTAATGCACATGTCGCGCTTCAGTGAGGAGCTAATCCTCTGGAGCTCCAGCCAGTTCGACTGGGTCGACCTGGGCGACGCCTTCTGTACAGGCTCCTCCATCATGCCGCAAAAGAAAAACCCCGACGTACCCGAGCTGGTGCGCGGCAAGACCGGTCGCGTCTTCGGCAGCCTCTCCGCCATGCTGATGATCATGAAGGGCCAGCCACTCGCCTATAACAAAGATAACCAGGAAGACAAAGAGCCCCTGTTCGATGCCATCGATACCGTAAAAGGTTGCCTCAAGGTCTACGCTGACATGATGGCGCAGATCAAACTCAAGCGAGACAACATGCGCGAAGCGGCACTGCGTGGATTTTCTACTGCTACCGACCTTGCGGATTATCTGGTGCGTAACGGCGTGCCATTTAGAGATGCCCATGAGGTTGTGGGCAAGGCCGTTGCGTTGGGAGTTGAAACGAAAAGAGATTTGTCCGAGATGTCACTGGAAGAGTTGCAGGGGTTTAGTGATGCGATTAAGAATGATGTGTTTGAGTTCCTAACCCTCGAAGGATCTGTTGCTGCGAGGGATCATATTGGGGGGACGGCGCCTGGGAGGGTTAGGGAGGCGGCAGAATTAGCGAAAGCAATGATGGAAATTGAAAGGTTATGAATATAGGTTTATGTTGTCATGAAGGCGCAGTGAATTTGAAAATATGGGAAAGTAGAAAGTAATGGACATGATTCAATCATCAAGTACTGGCGGGTAAGGTGAAAGTACAACCGGTAGTTGGTATCCAGCCAAATATACTACGCTGGGCTCGAGAAAGTATCGGCTTGAGCCTTGATGAAGTTGCAATTCGGTTGAAGCGACCAATCGATGAAGTTGAAGCGTGGGAACTTGGTGAAGTAGCGCCAAGCTACCCTCAACTTGAGAAATTGGCGTATCAAATATACAAGAGACCTCTTGCCGTTTTCTTTTTGCCTAACCCACCTGAAGAGATACCACCTAAAAGAGAATTTAGAACTCTACCTGAGGTGGATTTAGAAAATCTTTCACCTGACACTTATATTCAAATTAGAAAAGCACATGCATATCAGTTATCTCTGAGAGAACTTTTTTTTAATAATAATCCATCTGACAGTAGGATATGGAGAGATTTCTCACTGTCTTTTGATCAACCAATTATTGAGCAAGCTAAGGAGATTAGGAGAAAATTAGGTGTTGAATTAATACATCAAATTAGCTGGAAGAATGATGATGTTGCACTTAAGCAATGGAGAAGTTCTGTAGAAAATGCAGGGATATTTATTTTTAAAGCACCTTTTAAACAAAAGGAACTGTCAGGGTTTTGCTTAGTAGATAATGAGTTTCCTGTTATCTATATAAATAATAGCACCACTAAAACTAGACAAATTTTCAGTTTGCTTCATGAATTGTCACACATACTGCTCAGTATTAATGGCCTTAGTAAATTTGATAAAAGTTATATCAATAGTTTGCCTAATGGTGAAATGAAAATAGAACGCTTTTGTAATGCAGTTGCTGCAGAAGTATTAATTCCGAATGTGGATTTCAACGAAAGCAGCAGTCATTTGCCTCACAATATTGAGTCTGTTAATGAATATGAAATTGCATTATTGGCAAACCGATATGGTGTTAGCAGAGAGGCGATATTGAGGAGATTTTTAGATCAAGGAAGAGTGAGTAAGGAATTTTATGAAAATAAATCAAGAAATTGGGCGCGCCAACAAAAAGTTGGTAAAGGTGGTGATTGGTACGCATCGGCAAATAGTTATCTTAGTGAGCGTTTCGCAAAAGAGGTAATTAGTCGTCACTATCGGCACCAAATAAGCATTGAGCAAGCTGCGGATATGTTGGGCATAAAAGCAAAAAATTATGCAGGGCTAGAGCAAAGGATTTTGCAAGGCACTAAGATATGATTTATGTGTTTGATACAAGCTCATTGAGCAAACTTAAACATTTTTACCCTGACGTATTTAAATCAGTATGGTTGGGTATTGATGGTCAGGTTGGTAGTGGCAAATTAATTTCTACGAGAGAGGTCTGGAACGAACTAGAAAGAGGAGATCCAGGTCAGCATGTAAATCAATGGCTTAAAGACAGAAAACACATCTTCACGACACCTGGCATAGAAGAGCTAATGTTTGTTTCAAAAATATTTGAAGTTAAACATTTTCAGGCATTGATTGGAGAACAGCAGAGACTTAAGGGTACGCCTGTTGCAGATCCATTTGTTATAGCGTGCGCGCATGTAAATAATGGGGTTGTAGTGACGGAAGAAAAATACAAAGAAAATGCCGCAAAAATCCCGAATGTTTGTGCGCATTTTGGTATTGGATGTGTCGATCTGGAAACATACATGAAGGCTCAAGGTTGGTCATTCTGATATTTTAACGATAAAGAGTAAAGGAGTTAGCCCGTAGGGTGGGTTAGCAAAGCGTAACCCACCAGAACACCTCCGGAGCGGTAGTCAGATCACTTCATCTCGAACCAAAACATCTTCACAACAGAGGTAACCAGATGCAATGAAAAAAAAGAGAGGTATTCTGCAGAAGATTTCATCACTATTCGGAGCAGTCAGTTTTGTGCTGGCAATTGCATCGACTATCTGGCTCTATCTGCGTGTTGAGAGCGTTGGTGCGAATAACCCGATTTCAGCAAGCTTGATGGCCTCGGCGTTTTTCTTTGTTTGTGTTGGTATCATTCTAACCATAATTGGTCGAGCTGATCTTCCCGATCTTAAGTTAGATTAGCATTTATCGCCATTTGGTCATGAGAGGCGTGATCACAGCAAAATCGGCCACTTACGATACAATGCTAACGCTGTCACAACGCAAGTGGATCAGAGTGGATTTGGTATATCACCTTTGGCCAGGCGGTGCTGTTTACGTGAGTGCCTTCGACTGATTCCATGGATATATTGATAAGAAAGATTTTAATACCGGTAACGGCGATCGGTGTGTTGTCGTCTTGTGTGTACGGCTCGTCATATTACGATTCTCTAGCAGCAGATATCTATATACAGGGAGATACGAATTATTGTGATGACAAAATAAACAAAAATTTAAGTTATGGTGAACTGTTCTGCGTGAAGATGGGGCGTGTACGATTAGAGAGATGCGAGGTGAACGAAAGTACTTTGGTAGTGGTACGTGGAGAGATACGGAGTATCAAAATATCGTAAATATAGAGATATCGAGTGGTGGTGATTTAAGTTCATATCACCTTTATGAGCGATTAGATAAAATAACAAAAGAATATGTGGTATCGGATAATATTGAAGAGTTAATTTAAAAATATATTAGAGATGAAGTCGATATTATTTATCAAATACAAAAGCCGATGTCAGAACGCAGTGATTTATAATGTTCAGCGGTAGGTTATCGAAGAAAATAGTCCTGTTTCTGCGAAGCATAATCCAGGTAAACATGACACATAACCCAGATTCCACTACGTACAATCATGGCTGCGTGGGGAGATATACTTTAAACAGATAGGTCAATGCTAGCAGTTTGTTAAGGTTAGTCATTCTGCACAATAAAGCTGTAGACGACGCGCATAGAAGTGTCGACTTGATCATACGGTAAATAGGTTATGGCGAGATCGTTCTGTTTAAGTTCAAGAATTAACCCAGATGTATTGTCAAAACTTTTAGGTGGCATTCCCTTACCCGTAAAAATAATGGTGCTCCAGTAAGACTTAAGTTGAGACAAGCTCTTTCCAGATATCTTGCCATAAAATAGCGCCTTGTATTCTTTGGAATTTAATTCTAGCGTTTTGATGCGAAGGCCCTCGTCACTGCGAGTAGTTTTTGATAGAAAGATATTGGCTACTTCGTGTGTGGTAAGTTCTTGAATTGGCGACTTAATGGGTACGACTACGGCTATCTCCTGTGCCCACAAAGGGGGGCAAAGCAGAAGTAGCAAAAGATAAGATAGAGAGGGGCGCATTAGAAAACTCCCTCAATAGTGAGGGTGTAGACGTTGGCATTATCTTCCTGATATCCGAGTATGGGATTAGTGTTATCGCTTATCGTTATATTGTCCCTCTGTAGTTTGATTGAATAACTCTCATTGATGTCGTATTTAACGCCTAGAGAGTAGCCAATACTTTCACGGGTTCCATCAGCTGCGAGAGGTATGCCCCCAGGAGGTGGTGCGCCCCCAGGAGGTGGTGCGCCACCACCGCCTCCAGGAGGAGTTACTGGGGTAAAGGTAGCGGAACGTGCGTTATACATAATAAAGGGCGTGAACTGGCCGCTACTATACCCTAGTGAAAGATATGACATGGCCAGATCAGGGAAGGACTCTGCTTTTCCGTTAACATATCCACCATGAATAATGAATTTGTCGAGAGAGAGTTTCGCTTCGAGACTGGCCATATCCATAACGGCATTTGACTGTAATAGCGTGTTCATTGGTGTATAGATGTCATATATACCTTTGAAGAGTGCTAACTTGACCCAGTCGTTATCTCTTTCCAGTTGTACTGATAGCAAGCCGACACGGTTGTCTTGAATAGAGTCCTTTATATGATTCGACTTACCATAGGCAGCGTGCAGAGTGATATTATTTTGATTGAATGAAGTATTCTTATAGAGCTCTGCGCCTAGATATTCATCAAAGCCACCTGCCCCGTTGTTGGGTACAAGAGGGCGAACCCAGAGACGGGTGTGGCCGATATAGCGTAGCTCAGTCCCTTTCAAAAATGGAAGCTTGAGTTTGCCAGCGCGTAAAAAGAGATCTCGTCCAAGATCATATTTTAAATAAGCCCACTCCATAGTGGGTTTGTACTCTTCTTCAGAAGCCTTGGTGCTGATCCCCTGAAGGATTAAAGATAAGTTGTCGCTAATGTTGGCGTCGAGCTGGAGGCCTACTAGTGATTCATCGTAAGAAGCCTTATCCTTCTCCAGAGTAACCGCGTCGCCGAGAATTCCTGGGATAACTACCCCGACATCGTCTGCGGTAATAGCCTGAAAAGTGAAAAAGCCGTTAAGTGAGACCCTATCTGAGAGAGATGCGGAAATGGCTGGTGCGGGTACCGCATAGAGCAAAATCGTCAGTACACAGGAGATTGTTTTGACTATAGTACTCATAGGGTTATATTTAACAGTATGTTGGAGATTGAATGACGTACTAGTAACGTAAGGTAAGTATTCTCAATAAAAGCGGGTGACAGGAAGGCATCAGGCATCATGATAAACTTGTCCATATTTCAGAAGACACTACTCACTCCTGTCGTGGGTATTCTTTTGTATAGTTCGTACCTATTCTATCTGCATGGAGAACATAAGAGCAATAGCGAAACCATACTTTTTCTGCGGGATAATTATCTGCCTGTAATGCAGATTGCGAATGACAATAAAGACATATTTGAGCATATTGCTTCAGGATTTAAAGATGCAGTCTCAGCCGAAGAGAAGCAGTGGCTTAAAGAAAATGAGGTATTAAAAGAGCAGTTGAGATTAAATCTTAATTCACTAAGGAGATATTCAAGGTTAATTGATACGGAAAGACTGGAAATACTACAGGAGACATTTGATAGGTATTATAAAGTTAGCAATGATCTTTCCCTCTCGTTCATCGATGACATAGGCACATCAGAACATCGCAATATACTGATTGAGCAGAGCAGTAATCACCATACGCTAGTAGCGAGATTGCTCATAGAGTTTGAGGATGACATTCAAAATCAGTTTTCTTCCAGAATCAATGATTCTATTGAGAAAATGGAAAAGTTACTGATGCTTGGAGTGTTTATGCTCATATTCCTGCTTATGATAGTAATGGCACTAACATTCTTTATGTCTCTATCGACACGTCGACGCCTCAGAGATTTAATAGTACCGCTGAAGGATATGGCGAGTGAAAAACCAGATTTTTCGTTTCGATTAACACACAACTTAAATGATGAGCTGGGTGAGTTAACACATTGGTTCAATGTATTAACAAGAAAAATGGAAAAAGATTATAAAAAGATTGAGATGCTTTCAAATACAGATAAGCTGACACAGTTATACAATCGCACGATGCTGGATAGTATATTGGAAGGTGCAGTGAGTAACGCCATCAGGTATAACCAGGCATTTTCCATAATCCTGATGGATCTTGATAAGTTTAAATTGGTAAATGATACGTATGGCCACATTGTTGGGGACAGCGTACTGCAGAAAATGGCAGAAATTCTACGTCAGCATGTACGAAGTTCAGATTCTGTAGGACGATGGGGTGGAGAAGAGTTTCTGGTTATCTTGCCAAACACAACTAAGGATGGTGCTGTAAAGTTAGCAGAGAAGTTAAGAAAGATATTTGCCGAGTATAAGTTCGAAAAGGTAGGGCAGAAGACAGTAAGTTTTGGTGTCGCGAGTTATAGACCTGGAGATGATGCAGACAGTTTTCTTACTAGAGCCGATAAATGTCTATATCATGCAAAAGCGGCGGGCAGGAATTGCGTGACTGATGAAGACGCTTTAGTCGAATAATATAGACAATAGATAAAGTGAGGTAATGCGCAGGGTGATAAGCGTCAGGCCTCATGGCGAATATTCATGTTCATCGATTAACCGTAACAAGATTTCATGTATGCAGGCGATATCGTGCACGGAACAGTTTGCACAACACTTAGGGAAATTATAGTGGAGCGTATTACTGTTTCAGATAACCATAATCCTGATACAAGCATCTACGTAAAGGAGTATGGCACTGCGCAATCAACACCGATCCTGTTTCTACACGGTTCAATGGTTGCGGGATGGATGTGGGCGGGGCAGGTGGAGGATCTGCCGCAATACCATTGCATTGTTCCAGACCTACCGGGTTTTGGTAATAGCGGGAATATCCCCTGGGTTAGCATTGAGGAGACGAGTAGACAGATTGCTGATTTGATCGCTAAACGATGTCCTGGCGGTAAGGCCCATCTTGTTGGGCTGTCACTCGGTGCCATTATTGCCCTGCATACGGCCGCTTCGAATCCTGACTCCATCTCTTCACTTATTGTCTCCGGTCTGCCGGATGAAAAGATCCCCACAGCATGGCGATTATTGAGCCGTCTGATGATTAAGGTTTATTGCCAGCGGTGGGGGGCAGGACTACTGGCCTGGGCCTTTGGTATGCCCGACGAAGAGTCGATTGAGGCGTTTGTCACTACGGCGAGTAAAACAGATTGTGCGTCCCTCGACAGAGTAATGGCGGAGCTTTACAGCTCAGCGATGCCGGATAATCTGGCGGAGATCTCCATGCCTGTGCTAGCGGTAGTTGGTGAACGTGATAGTACAATTGCCAAACGGGGTGTGACCCACCTGCAAAGCAGAATACCTCGCATGATGGCACGTATGGTTCCGGGGGCAGGGCATCAATGGAATGCTGAGGAGAGGGATCTGTTTTCACAAATGGTTAGAGACTGGGTAGAACATGAAAACGTTAGTGATGAGTTTATTCGTCTTTAGTCATCAAGTTATGGAATGAACCACTGAGATACCACACTCTTTTTTTCAGCTCGGGCTATACTACTCCTACCAAAACAATTCAGGTGATGATGATGAAGTTATTGATTCGCAACCTCCCCAGGAGTGTGACTGAGGCAGAGGTCAGGGAGATGTTTGAGGCTTATGGACGGGTACAGTCCTGTACACTGGTGATGGACAAGCAGAGTGGCGCATCTAAGGGATTTGGCTTTGTCGAGATGCCGAAACCGGGCGATGCGAAGGCAGCGATGAAAAACCTTAATAATACCCTTGTTGGAGAGCAGAAGATCAGGGTCAAAAAGGCCGAGAGTGTCGAGAGCAGAGGGTAATAGATGGAGGGTTGAATGCTGGCTCCACTTTACTGGTCTAATAGGGCATGAAGGCAGGTATGAATGAGTATGCACACCATCTGGACAAGCTCCCTGCGATTCTGAAAAAGGGACTGGGTAGGGATCTGTGTACCTGTAATGGGGTTGTGAAAATGGATGTTATTAAGGCGATTATAGATGGAGCAACGACCATTGAGGAGGTCAGGAGAGAGACCTATGCCAGTACCGGGATAGGCTGTTGTGCACAGCAGATTGAGCGGTTAATCGAATGCCTTTGTGAGCCGGATACTGAGTGAGATGAAAGATATCGTCGGTAAGAGGTTTATCATCGCAGGGATGACGATCGATGTGATATCAGAGGATGGAGAGCGCTATGTAACGCGGAATATAACGACTAGTGAGACCGTATATATGGAGAAGCGTGTGCTTGAGAATGCGATAAAGCTGGGCGAGGCTGATGAGTTTAAATAGCTGTAACAGGTTAGTAGAGGCACGCAATCCAATATCGTTAAATACAAGCTATTCGCACAATATCTCTTAGGGTAATATCCACTCGTATTTCCAAACGTCCCAGAATCCCCTTCCAACACATGAGGCAGGGAGCAACATTTCAAGGAGCATCTATGGTTCGCAAATTAGCTGAGGTGCAGAGTGATGTTGGTGATGCACTCCCCATATACGAAAAATACTGGTCGCAACTGCGCGGCGAGTAGACGACCTGTATCTTGCGAAGATTAGGTAGAGGTTACCAGCGGCGTGCTGTGTAGTAGTATTGGGTGTAGGTGGTGCCCGTATATCACCCGGGCTAATATTCCTGATAGATTGAGCGGTAGAGTATCCAATGGCAGACGAAGCACTAATTATCGAGGTGGGTGAGAGCGGATTTGATCGCTATGTGATTGAGAACTCTCACAGAGCGCCAGTGCTAGTGGAGTTTATGGCGGTGTGGTCAGGGCCGTGTATGGCCATGGCACACAGTGCTGAAAGCCTGGCGAAAGAGTTTGCCGGACAGTTCGTCTTTGCCAGGGTAGATAGTGATGAGCAACCTGAGCTACTGAAACAGTATGAGGTTGAGAATGTTCCGACGTTGCTGGTGTTCCAGCAGGGAGAGGTGAGTTTCCGCCAGCAGGGACAGATGGAGGAAGAGGAACTGAGAGTTCTGCTCAGAGGTATCGGGATCTACAGTCAATCAGACGAACTACGCCAGCAGGCACGTGCCAGGCACATGGCCGGTGAGACGGGTGAGGCGATTGTGATGATGTCACAGGCGATAAAAATGGACCCGGGCAATACGCGAGTTGCTATGGATATGGTGCAGATATTTATCGATATCGGTGAGCTGGAGCAGGCAACGGGGCTGTTTAACAAACTTCCTGATCGCGAGAAAGAGAGCGAGATGGGAAAGTCGTTGACAGGACAACTTACCTTTATTGGTCTGGCTGAAAAGACTGACGGTGAAGAGGCATTGATAGCACGAGTTGAGAGTAATAGCAGGGATAATGACGCACGTTTCGACCTTGCGGTTTGTCTGGTGGCCAGGCATGAATACAATGGGGCAGTCGACCATTTATTTACGATTCTGTCACTGCAACCAGATTACAGAGATGGGGCGGCAAAAGAGATGATTATTACAATCACCAATATGCTGGCGCCAAATAACGCGGATATGGCAACAAGCTATCGACAACGATTAGCGAACGTTGTAATTGGATAGTAACAAAAAAGAAAATAGATTGGTCGAGAGAAGAGAGAAAACACAACAGACGAATCCGTAGAAGACGGTGAAGAGGAGATGTCGCCGATATCGAGGAGGGGAGACACATGTACATCTGGATAACCATCTTTGCTGGTGTGCTCATCTGGTCTGGAATAAATCCAAAGGATCAATTTATCTGGCTACTTGAAGTAGCGCCTGCCTTAATAGGGGCAGGAATACTGGCCGCCACCTATAAAACATTCCGTCTTACCGAACTGCTATATATCCTGATACTAATCCATTGTGTGATTTTAATGATAGGTGGGCACTATACCTATGCTGAGGTGCCGCTATTTGAATCACTAAAAGAGACAATGGGATTTGAGCGAAATAATTATGACAAAGTAGGGCACTTCATGCAGGGTTTTGTCCCTGCGATGGTTGTACGAGAGATCATCATTAGAAAAAAGATTATAAATGGATCGGCCTGGCAGTTCTTTTTTATCATCTCATTCTGCCTTGGCGCCAGTGCATTTTACGAGCTTATTGAATGGTGGGTGGCATTGGCCAGTGATGAAGCTGCTGATGCGTTTCTTGGTACGCAGGGTTATGTATGGGATACACAATCAGACATGGGTATGGCACTGTTAGGTGCAATTACCGCATTGATATTGTTAAAGAGAAAACATGACCTTCAGTTGCATCAATTAGTACAAAGACTCAGGTGAAAGAGTCTATTTAATAAGAGTAAGGATGGATAAATGAGTAGGAGAAGTAACAATAAACTGGCTTCAATACTGCTGGGACCTGCACTGGCTATTGGTGGTGTCCTTGCACTTTGGGAGAATGAGGGGAGATTTAACTATTATGAAGCTGCCAAACAGGCTATCGTGATCTCGAATTACTCAGATCATCAAGGAGAGGCGATTGCTTTTACCAGCCAGCTTGATACAACAATCCCAATTAAGGGGGAGTATGTAGAACAATTTAATTCATACCATATAATCGAACGAGATGCCGATATCTACTCATGGTCAGAGTCGGAGGACTCGGATGGTAATACCACCTGGCGAAAAGGGTGGTACTCCTATCTCGAAAGTAATTCAAGAAATCGGGGCCTTAGAAAAGAACTCACGTCGACAACACTCTATCCTGAAAAATATCTCCTTGGCGGCATGGAGATAGCCACAGCCAGAATTCATTTTGTGGATGCATTCAACGCAGTCTCTGAGAGTACGCTGACGCTAAGTGAGAAAGCGCATAAAACAGGAATAGTGAAGCAGAATGGATACCTCTACCTTGCAAAGGGGCGAGAAGACAATCTTGGTGATGAACGTATCAGTTATACAGGTATACCAAATAGTGAAAGGGCAAGTTATTTCGGGGTGATAGAAAACGAGGTGGGGATAGGAAGGCAGTTTGAGGAAAACACGGGAATTATTTCGACCATTATCGCCAATGATGGGATATTGCACCATCTGGTTAATGGAGAGAGAGAGGAGTCACTGATAAAAATAGAGGAAGATTTCAAGACAACAATGTGGGTGACGAGAATTGGCGGCACACTAGCCGTAATAGTAGGTTTTGCGATTTTCCTTGGCTCCTTCCTCAGTCTCCTCTTTAGAATCCCCCTGATAGGCGGGATGATCAAAAATAGTGTGTTTATTGTCAGCGTGGTGCTTGGGGTGTCGGTCTCTCTCATCGTCATCTTCTTAAGTATGGCGATGCATAACCTCTTCAGTATTACACTTCCGGTAATCGTGGTAGTGATTGGTGTTGTCTATGTTATGCGTCGGTCGAAGACGACGGGTGAGAATGCGAAAAGGGAGCTTAGTAGTCGGCTTGCGAAGACGATTCGTAAAGAGTCGTCTGGAACTATTGATGCCGATATAAAATCAGGAGTGGCAAGTGATAGCAAACGAGCAGGGCATAGAGAGAGTGATGAGGAGGAGTTTATCCTTGAAGATAATACTCAGGCGCAAGATATAATTGAGAGAACCTTTCTGCATATGATAGCCATGGGAGTGGCTGACGGTGGATTGAAAAAACAGGAAAATAAAATGCTGATCGACTGGGGTGGAAGTAATGGGCTTTCAAAATCCAGCATGAAGCAGTTATTTGAACAGGTGAAAAGTGGTAGTAATAATGCGAAAGATGCATCCAGAGAGGACCTTGAACTGATGGCATGTATGGCATTGGTGGATGGAGAGATCTCAAGAGGTGAGTGGGTGTTGTTAACGAAGCTGGCGAAAAAGGTTAATGTCACCATGTCCGAACTGCGGGGCATTATCGGTGATATCGAATCCGGCAAGCTGTCTGCAACGTAATGGGGCGCTACATCATCGCGTAAGATCGGAACAGATATGACAATCCTCTTCGTCTACAATGCCAATAGCGGTAAACTCAATACCTGGCTAGATATTGGGCACAAGCTAATAAGCCCTGACACTTACTCCTGTAATCTCTGCGCACTAACGCATGGCCTTCTGAGTGAGCGCGAAGAGTGGAAAGAATTTCGGCAGTCATCCTCAAACGATCTCGTTTTTTTGCATAGAGATGAGTTTGAAAAGCAGTATAGTAATCGTGGCGATTTTATCTATCCCATTATTCTTAATGTGGACGATAACGGAAATCTTCATCCATTAATCTCCAGTGATGAGTTAAATAAGCTGAATGAGCTGGAAGAGTTAATCAGTAAGGTGAAAGAGGTTGTTCGGTAATTGAGCCGGAGAGTACGTGATAACGGAATGTGAATAAGGTGAACGGGCACATAGACTGTGCACAGTCTGTATGAGGGGTAAGTGATAAATGTGGATGGAGAAGATGGCCGGGGATTATCTCCTCAATGCCAGCCTTATCGTGATGGCAATGATGGTCATCTACTTTCTGCGGCGCCCCCGCTTTACCAAAAGTGAGTCGTGGCAGGCGACGCTGACGCCGCTCTCATCCATTATCGGTAGTGGATTTCTGATAATGGCCCCATTGCTGGCCAGTGTGGTCGGACCACTTACACCCTTTGCCGTGATCGCCATCGTTATTCTTGCCTATACCATCGGTACAGTGATCCGCTTCAACATCCAGCATGTAGAACCACGCATGATTGAGGGCTCTCTCTGTGTGATGACGCGGCAGATCGAGGTGCTGGGTAATGTGGCACTCTGTCTGGCCTATATGGTGGCGGTAGCCTTCTACCTATCACTACTCTCCTCGTTCCTGCTCAACTATCTTGAGATCCAGAATATCGCCGCAGAGCGGCTACTGACATCCGTGGTCATCGCCTTTATTGCCATTGTGGGTTACATCAAGGGGCTTGGTGGGCTGGAGAAGCTGGAGTCGGTCTCGATGACGATACAGCTGGCGATAGTGGGGGCGCTGTTGCTGGGGCTCTTTATCTACGGTTTCAATTTTGTCAGCTCTGATGTGGCGCTAGAGCTGAATTATCAGGAGCGTGAGTGGACGACGCAACTGCGCATTATGGCCGGTGCGTTGCTGGTGGTGCAGGGGTTTGAGACATCGCGTTTTCTCGGAACAAAGTATGACCCCGAGGTGCGTGTTAACACGATGCGGCGGGCACAGATCATCTCAGGTGTACTCTATGTTCTTGCGGTGATCGCGCTGCTGCCGGTGATTCAACATCTGGATCTGGTGCATGTAAAGCTGGCCAACATTGTACAGGTGACGGGTCTGGTGGCGGTGGTGTTGCCGGTGATGTTGATCGCAGCCGCTATTATGAGTCAGTTTAGTGCGGCAGTGGCCGATACCGGTGGGGCAGGTGGCCTGCTCTACCAAAATACCAACAGCCGCTTCTCCACCGAACTGAGTTATGTGGTGATCTCGATTGCCGCAATCATCCTTGTCTGGTCGACAGACCTGCTGCACATCATCACCCTCGCCTCGCAGGCCTTTGCCATCTACTATTTTCTGCAGACGGTACTGGCACTCAACTTTTGCTACAAGGACTGTGTGCCGGGTAAACGGATGACCATCTGGATGCGTCTGCTCTTTATGATGCTCGCCATACTGCTACTGGCGGTTGTCTTCTTTGCGATACCTGCAGAGTAAGTGAAATAAAATAATGAAACGTCGAACATTTATCATTGGAACAACAGCACTCCTCGCCGGTGCCGGTGCTGGCACGGCCTACTGGCCACGTCGCTGGAACTACATTGTGATCCACCACAGCGCCGGTAACTATGGTGATATCAAGTTTCTACAGCAGGTGCACCGTGAGCGTCAGTCGGGTGACCCGGTCGATGCGATCCCCTACCACTACGTTATCGGTAATGGCAACGGACTGGCGATGGGTGAGATTGCCAGCGACTGGCGCCGAGAGTACGACATTTGGGGGGCGCACGTTTCCGGTAATAACAGCGATAGAAATTTCAGAGGGATCGGCGTCTGTCTGATTGGTAATCTTGAAGAGCATCAGGTGCCGCAGGGGCAATACGATGCACTGGTCAAACTGACCCGATCACTGATGGCGCAATACGATATTCCGGTTAGCAATGTCACCGGCCACGGTTATGTGGAGGGTGAGTCGACAAAGTGCCCGGGAAAGCACTTTCCGATGGAGAAGTTTAAGCGGGATATTGCCTAGCTTACGGCAGCACCTCTAATCCAGCGGCAGCGCCGTACGGTCCACCACACGGCGCAGCACAAAACTGGAGTGCACCCCGGAGACCCCCTCGATGCGGGTGATTTTGTTGAGCAGCAGCGCCTGATAGGCCTCCATGTCACGCACCACCACCTTGAGCTGATAGTCCGCCTCCTGGCCGGTCACCAGCAGACACTCCAGCACCTCGGGCAGGTCGCGCACCCGCTGCTCAAAATTCTCAAAACGCTCAGGGGTGTGGCGGTCCATCGAGATATGGATCAGCGCCATCAGGGTCAGCCCCAGTCGCTTCGCATCAAGCATCGCCCGATAGCCGCTAATCAGTCCCGACTCCTCCAGCGCCCGCACCCGCCGCAGGCAGGGGGAGGGGGAGAGACCGATGCGCTCGGCCAGCTCCTGATTACTCAACCGTCCCTCCTGCTGTAGCAGTTGCAGTATTGCCCGGTCGTAGCGATCGAGTTTGATCTCTGTGGGGTTCATGGCAATAAATATCCCTAATTATTCATATAAAGCAAGAATATTGCTCATTATTTAGGATGGAGCGCAAATAAACAACAAAATTGCGTGAGATTCACCCTATTCTTATAGCGTCAGTCGCTGCTGTGCCGCTTACCGGTGGTGCAGCGGCGTTGCCCCATAAGGGCGTGCTGGCACCGGCCCCTCACGACGGGGCCGCTAAATTCAACCTGAAAGGAGTAGCACGTGAGTAGCTTCAACCCCGGCAGATACCGCCCCGCCCCGGCGATCAAGATGGCCAATCGCCAGTGGCCAGAGCGCACAATCGAGAAGGCCCCTATCTGGGCCAGTGTCGATCTGCGCGACGGCAACCAGGCGCTGCTGGAGCCGATGGATGTGGCGCAAAAGCGGCGCATGTGGGCGCTGCTGGTGAAGCTGGGGTTTAAGGAGATCGAGGTGGGCTTCCCCTCGGCGAGCCAGCACGACTATGACTTCGTGCGCTGGTTGATCGAGGCGAATCAGATCCCGGAGGGGGTCACCATTCAGGTACTGGTGCAGGCGCGGCAGCATCTGATTGAGCGCACCTTTGAGGCGTTGCGCGGGGTGAAGCGTGCCATCGTCCACGTCTACAACTCCACCTCTACGGTGCAGCGCGAGCGGGTCTTCGGCAAGGATATGGCCGGCATTACCGCCATCGCCGTGGCGGGGGCGCAGATGGTGCAGGCCGAGGCAGCCAACTACCCAGAGACCGAATGGCAGTTTCAGTACTCACCCGAGTCCTTCTCCAACACCGAGATGGAGTACGCCGTTGAGATCTGCAATGCGGTGATCGCGGTGTGGCAACCTACCCCTGAGCAGCCCTGCATCATCAACCTCCCCGCCACGGTGGAGAGCACCACGCCGAATATTTTTGCCGACCAGGTGGAGTGGTTCTGTCACCACGTGGCGCGGCGCGATAGCCTCATCATCTCCCTGCACACCCACAACGACCGTGGCACCGCGGTGGCCGCCGCCGAGCTGGGTCTGCTGGCCGGGGCCGACCGCATCGAGGGCACACTGATGGGCAACGGCGAGCGCACCGGCAACATGGATATCGTCACCATGGCGATGAACCTCTACAGCCAGGGGATCGACCCGCAGCTCGAGCTCGCCAACCCCGATGAGATTATCCAGACCTACACCGACTGCACCGGGTTGCCGGTCCACCCGCGCCACCCCTGGGTGGGGGAGCTGGTCTACACCGCCTTCTCCGGCTCGCACCAGGACGCCATTCGCAAGTGCCTCGCCAGACAGCAGGCCGATGAACCGTGGCAGGTCGCCTACCTGCCGATCGACCCGGCCGACATCGGCCGTGACTACCAGGCGGTGATCCGCGTAAACAGTCAGTCGGGCAAGGGGGGCGTCGCCTTCGTGCTGGAGCGCGACTACGGCCTCAAGCTACCGCGCTGGATGCAGGTGGAGCTGGCGCAACTGGTACAGCGTGAGAGCGAGGCACAGAGCGGCGAGGTCGAGAGCAGTGCCATCTACCGTATCTTCTGCGACAACTTCATCGCCACCGCCGAGAGTCCGCGCCTGGAGGGTTACCGCATCGACCGCAGCGGTGGCACGGATACCATCGAGGCGACGATCATCGAAGGCGGCGTTAAGAGTGTGATCCACGGCAGCGGTGAGGGGGCGCTCTCCGCCTTTATCGACGCATGGCAGCACCACAGCGGGCAGAGTGTAGTGGTAGTCGACTACACCGAGCACGCCATCGGTAGCGGCACCGATGCCGAAGCGGCCGCCTACGTGCAGCTAAATATTGAGGGGCGACGGGTGAGCGGCGCGGCGCTGGATCACGATACCGTCAGCGCCTCACTGCTGGCGCTGATCGCCGCACTCAATCGGGCCGCACTGCTGCTGGCAGCGTAGGTGCTGGATGAAAAAATCTAGATGCTGGGTATTCGCAGCAATTAACAATCAACAACCCGGGTACTGGCAACCCTGTCGTGAATGCAGCGGCGCTCACTACCGAAGATAAAGAGGATGTTGATCAGCGAGAGCAGGGAGCCGGCAACGGGTATATATCCCAGTAGCATATAGACGGCATAGCGCGGCAACAGGTGTGATTTGACCGAAGGAAGCCGTCCCTCAAGATCCACGATTTTAATACGCAAAAGTTTTTTACCCACGGTCTGTCCGTAGCGGATTAGAAACGAGCCGTTGATCAGCACAAAAACCAGCAGACCGACAGCCCCAATCGCCAGGGTGTATTGCAGAGAGGGTTGAACACCGGAGGTCATCGATACAAATCCGCCGGTAAAGTACATCAACGGTAGTGTAACGCTCATCATTATAATGCCATCGATGAATGCAGCGGCGAAGCGGCTGAAGCGCGATGCAAGCACCAGCCCTTCGCTGCTCACACCATCATCAACCAGATTCGATTCCGGCGTTTTGTAGATATCGTTTTCCATCTCTTTACCTCTTAACAGGGTTTAATCAATAAGTGATAGATCGACGCCGTAGGGTGGATAAGCGATAGCGCATCCACCTTTGCGAGGCAGCATCTTAATTAAGCGCCGGAATAACAATTGCCGCCAGCAGACCGAATACCACAATAGCGAGCAGGATCCAGATCAGGATCGAGGTGCGGTACTTCACGTGGGGGGTCTCGGCAACGATCTGCTGATATTCGCTGGAGAGAATCATCGTCCCCTTTGCCGAATAGATGAGGTAGAGGATGTAGCCATTAATCATCGTACCAACGGGGAAATTGAGCAGCCCCAGTATCGACAGCAGGGTTGCCGGAATTTTGATATTGCTGCGCAGTATGCGAAAACCGCGCCCTACCCATAGCTGTAGGGCGCCAAGTATCAACAACAGAAAACCAAGACCGATTGAGAATCCGGCCTCAGCCTCGCCTGCCGGAGCAAAAAGGGCAAAGGTCATGGCAAAGGCACCAAGCACTGTTACAACGCCACCCAGGTAGTAGAGCAGCCCTATCGAGCGAAGCGACGCCTCGTGATTAATATGCTCCTTGCGGATCGCCTCGGCACCGGCCACATCACCGGTGGCGGCTGGATCAACATTGGCAGTGGGGGTCTGGTAGGGGTTCTCTTCCATCATCCTTCTCCTTCATTGTGATTATGGTTTTTTCTAATAACGTTTATTGAGGGTGGATAATTACACTTACCACAGCTCCACCTCAAGTAACTTCATCTCACTATTAAAGCGATAGATCAATGGCGCGGCCGAGGGGATCTCCAGCCGCTCCACCTCATCGGCTGAAAGCTGTTCAACATGCATTCGTATCGCACGTAGCGTATTGCCGTGGCTGATCACAAGCAGCCGCCGGCCGCGGGCGACGGCGGGGGCAAGCTCCTCCTGCCAGCAGGGCAGGGTACGCTGCTGGCACTGCGCCAGACTCTCGCTACAGGGCAGTTGTGCGGGGTCAAGCTGATGGTAGATCGGCTCAAAGCGGGGGTGGCGCGGGTCCTCATAATCGAGTGGCGGTGGCGACTCATCATACCCACGCCACCAGCGGCGTGATCGCTCCTCCCCCCACTCGGCAAAGATGGTCGCCTTATCCATTCCCTGGAGCTGGCCATAGTGGCGCTCATTAAGGCGCCAGTGGGTGAAGATGGGCAGTTCCCCAAAACTGCCCGCCTGCAGCAGCGCCTCGGCGGTCTGGCGGGTGCGTTGAAGGCAGGAGAGGTGTACCTCGTCAAAGTGATAGCCCTGTGCCGCCAGCGCACGGCCGCACTGGGCCGCCTCGGCCATCCCCACCCCGGTCAGTTCAATGTCGGTCCAGCCGGTAAAACGGTTGCTGAGGTTCCACTCGCTGTGGCCGTGACGTAGCAGCACCAGCTCAAAGGCAGGGCGGCTCACTCCGGGGCATCCATAATCACGCTGGTGGCGTGGTGGTGGTCGTCCCACTTGTCCAGGTGCCAGCCACCACCGTCGTGGTGGAACCAGTTAAGGGCACTATTGGGGATCACAAAGTCGCGCTCCGTCTCAAGCGGTCTGCCGGTAGCGGTGCGGTAGAGCACATCAAGCACCCCGGCGTGGGTCACCACTGCAATCTGCTGGTCTTCATAGTGGCGCACAATCCAGAGAAAGGTATCGAGCACCCGTTGGGCAAAGTCGGTAAGGCTCTCACCGCTCTCAAAGTTGTAGTGCAGGTCACGCGCCGCATAGAGGGGGTAGATATCGGGGTGTTTCTGCGGCGCCTCCGCCTTGGTCACCCCCTGAAAGATCCCATAGTGGCGCTCGCGCAGCCCCTCCATCGTGATAACGGGCAACGCCTCGCGCAGCGCCAGCGCCTCGGCAGTTTGCGTGGTGCGGCTAAGGTCGCTGCTGATAATGGCACTAAAACGGTGATGGGCCGAGTTAAAGGCCGCAGCAAGCGCCTGCTCGCGCCCCACCTCATTGAGCGGGATGTCGAGCTGCCCCTGAATGCGCCCCTCGCAGTTCCAGTCGGTCTCGCCGTGGCGGATGATGCAGAGTCGGGTACTCATCGCCTGCCTGATTGATCGTTCATCCCCCCATCATCGTGCGATAGGCCGGAGAAAACAACTGTGGCGCAGGGCTAGAGGTGAGGGTCTCCCCGGCCTCTACTGCGCCGCTCCGCCCGCCCCTGTCGCACCTCAGTAACGGCCCGGCTTTTCTCAACATCGCGCTCTTTGCGGTCGCTGCGCTCACTACGCTTATCACGGCGCCGCTCCTGATGACGGCTGGCCTCGTTCGCAGAGGGCTCGTGGCGGGTGATGTCTTGCTCAATAGCCACCTCCCGACGGTTAATCACCGTGCTCCGCTCTACCGGTGCAGGGCTCTGCTCAGCAACCGGCCCACGGTGGTGAGGGCGGGTAGAGCGGGTGACAGGCGGCGGGGCAACCGTGCGTGAGTGATGGCCCGGTGCGGAAATATCGCGGTCTATCGGGCGGTGTGCATCGCGGTGTGTCGGCCTGAAGACCGGAGGCCGCGTAACCACCCTGGTGTGGTGAACCGGCGGAGGCGTCACCACCACCACCGGACGATGGCGGGGGCGGTGTGGCCGAACTACCGGTGGCGCAGTCACCACCGTGGTGTGGTGCACCGGTGCAGACTCCACCACCACAACAGAGGTGTGGTCGTGCCTAACGGGATAGACAGGTGCCGGATCATGAATAACCGTAGTGTGGTGGTCATGGTGCGTACCCGTCACCACCACCGCCTCCGGTACCGAGTGGCGTACCACCACATGCTCACAACCGGTTAACAGCGTAATAGCGGCCAGCAGCGGTATGATTAACTTGTTCATGAAAACTCTCCTTTAACCGGGCAAGAGGTCGCCCCGATGGTTAAAGGCTACGGGAAGGAGGCTGAACGGGGGCTGAATGGGGGTTGAATGGGGTGGATCGTGGCTGAGAGTGTTGCAGTAGCCACAGGGAAACGACACAAGGATGGGGAGTTAGAGCAACGCAGGAGGCCAAAGCCGAAGGTGTGGAGACGAGAGGGGGAGGCAGGTTAGTTGTTACTCTTTGGCTGAAATCTTAGGGTAAAATGTATAAGAGTGTTGATACCTATACATATGGGTTCGATGTGTATAGAAAACGGGAAAAGGCATATAAGTAAGAACACAGGTTCTTGTTGGTAATGCCAAGCAAGCTGATATGATGTCTGAAAGTGAGTCGGTAGTGTGAGGTCTGACAGTGGCTGGTTTTTACTCGGGCTTTAAATACTTAAAGACCTGCGGCGATCACCTTAGGGGATAGAGTAAGATATAAATGCCTGAAAAAATAAAAATATTTGATAACGAAGCGGCCAAGATACTTTCAGTAAAGAGGCTTGTTGAGCTATATCGTGATATGGGGGTGTCACGAATTTATTACAAGCTTCTATCCCCAAATGATAATAGTAAAAACCAGCCTTACCTCGCAGGTCAGCTGACTGACCTTGCATTTTTGCCGACGGGTAAAATTGAAGAAACAGAAACATCCTCTAACAAACAAAAATACGATGAGTTTACTAAGCGCAGTGTAAAATATCTTGTTGAAATTGATTTTTCCTGGTTGTCTGCAATGGGTGATGTTTACCCTGCACCTGATGCAAAAATAATATATTACCCGCAATATCCTGAAGCACGTCTATCTGGTTTTGTCTCTAAAACCCTGTTTGATAATGGAGGCTGGATGGACCCAGCAAAAAAAGGACGCAGCGAAGGCCGTGTTCTTTTTCTTGGTGTTAAAGATAAAGGTAAATCTGGGGAGATTTTTGCCTATCTAGCGACGCCGGAAACAAGGGTCGCAAAAGAAATTCTAGAACATCCTTCTATACAAATGTCTGGTGTGTTTAACGAACTATCTGCCTCTGGGCAGATGGATAAGCGGACAACAAGAGAGGTATTGATTGAAGAGTTGGCAAGAATTCATAAGAAAGAGTGGATAGGTAGTAAAAGACTCGATGCGGCTGGGAACGAGAAAACCTATAAGGCCCAGAATGGGGGCGGCTATACGCTGGAAGCGGAACTTGGTGTAATACCAAACGGCATTGCGGAACCAGATTTTATGGGTTGGGAGATTAAACAATTTGGAGTAAGCAAGTGTCATCTGATAAACAGTAAATCATTAACAGTCATGACTCCCGAGCCTGATGGTGGTTATTATCATGAGCAGGGTGCAGAAGCCTTTGTGCGTAAGTATGGATATTCTGTTGAAGAAAAACCTGGTAGATATGATTTTACTGGAAGACATTTTGCGAATGATGTTTGTGTAAAGTCAGGAATGATGCTTCAGACAATTGGTTTTGACAGTACGACTGGGACTATTACTGATGCGTCTGGTTCGATTGCACTTATTGATGAAAATGGAAATCCCGCTTCAGTATGGACATTTACCAAAATAATGGAACACTGGAAGCGCAAGCATGCTAAAGCAGCATATGTGCCTTCACTTTCAACCTCGGCAGAAGGTCAGTGTCGCTCATACAATTACTGCAATAATATCCGTCTTTTTACAGGAACCAGCTTCATTAAACTTTTAAAGGCTTTTAATGACCAGCATGTATATTATGATCCAGGCATCAATATAAAAAATGCAGACACGAAGCCTGTAACAAAAAGGCGAAGTCAGTTTAGGATAAAGTCCTCTGAACTAATTAATCTATATGATGAGCAGGAAGACGTTGACGTATTGAAAAATGACTAGAACAACTTGTTGTATCGCTGGGTCAAATAAGTGATAATTTGTCACATATATGTCCCTTGGGAAGATCATGGATAATTCGTCTGAAGACCTAGCCTTACTCAACCGCGTCCTTGAGATCTACGATCAGAAGCAGGTTGCTGAACACCTCAATAGCCTCGGTCAACATAACTGGAACAGAGAAACTATAAATAGATGGTTGAAGGGCAAGTCAAATCCCAAACTTTCTCATGCTGAGTTTGAGTTTCTGAAATCACTGCTGCCCCAGCCTCCTGAATCGAACAAGTACGATTTCACGTTTATTGACCTATTTGCTGGTATTGGTGGAATTCGCAGAGCCTTTGAGGTTGCAGGTGGTAAGTGTCTGTTTACTAGTGAATGGAATAAATATGCAGTAAGAACTTATAAAGCGAATCATTATTGTGTTCCTGACGAGCATGTATTCAATGAGGATATAAGAGAAATAACGCTCAGTGAAGATGCCACAGTCAGTGAGAAAGAAGCTTACGTTAACATTGATAGAGAAATCCCTGATCATGATGTTTTGTTAGCGGGATTTCCATGTCAGCCATTTTCACTTGCTGGTGTCTCAAAGAAAAATTCATTAGGAAGAAAACATGGTTTTGAGTGTGATACTCAGGGTACATTGTTTTTTGATGTTGCACGCATAATAAAGGCAAAACAACCTGCAGCTTTTCTTTTAGAAAATGTTAAAAATTTGAAAAGTCATGATAAAGGGAAGACCTTTAAGGTCATTCTTGAAACGCTGGATGAGCTTGGCTACTGGGTTTCTGATGTTGAGTATGATGGACCATGTGATCCTAAAGTAATTGATGCTCAGTACTTTGTGCCGCAGCACCGTGAGCGTATTGTACTGGTCGGGTTCAGAAAAGATTTGGATGTGCATAAAGGTTTTTCACTAAATGATATTGAGTATCCTGCTTATGTGGCAGGTTTTAGAGATATTCTGGAGCCGTCGAAAGATGTAGATCAGAAATACATTTTGACTGAGAAACTATGGAAGTATCTTTATGACTATGCAATTAAGCATCGAAAAAAAGGTAATGGTTTCGGCTATGGGTTGATGAGAAAAACTGACAAAGTCGCAAGAACTATATCGGCAAGATATCATAAAGATGGATCAGAAATTCTTGTCGATAGGGGATGGAGTGATAAAAAGGGATTTATAGATAAAGAAAATATGAAAAAACGCCCGAGAAGGTTAACACCACGCGAATGTGCACGACTAATGGGTTTTGATAAACCAGAAACCGCTGATTTCATCATTCCTGTTTCAGATACACAGGCCTATAGACAATTTGGTAATTCAGTTGCTGTGCCTGTTTTTGAGGCGGTGGCCAAGTTGATGCGCAAAAGAATTATAAAAGCCAAAAAGTTATTAAAAAGACAAGAAAAGGCTGCTTGATGATATATCTGGTTTAGTAACCATTGGTCGATATTGTCGATAAATATACACGTAGCCGGATGATGTCTGGAATACGTAGTACTAACACAAAACCGGAAATCCTTACGCGCAAGGCACTTCATCGGCTGGGCTACCGATTCCGGCTCGACAGCAAGGTGGGGAAAATCAAACCCGATATCGTCCTCGCTAGTCGTAAGGTGGCGATATTTGTCCATGGTTGCTACTGGCATCAGCATGAAGGATGCCGGCTGGCCTATTCTGATAGAAATTATTCAGCACAATGGAAGAAGAAATTTCAGGATAACATTGAGCGTGATAAAAAAGTTGTTAAAGAGTTAACTGAAAATCACTGGCGTGTTGCAGTGATCTGGGAATGTTCGACACGCGATGCAAATGTTTTTGATGAAATTATCAACAACCTACATGACTGGATACAAAATTACAGAAATCAGTATTTTGAATCCAGGTACAAGAAAATCTTGGTATAGGCCACCAAAATTGGTGGCCTTACCGTATATGTAGCTATTGCTGCGACTGTATCACTCGACCGTTATAACCTATTTGAGCTATGCACTTATTATCTTCATAAACATCACCACCAGCCCAATTTCCACTACCCAGCTCATTACGTTCTATAAACTCCCTGCATTTGGCTGATGCATCATCCAGTGATTTAACCGTGATTTTACAATTGTCTTCACAACCCCACATGGGTCGATCTGGATCTTGAAAATGATCCGGGTTCCCACAACTTGCTAATATGACTTCCATGATATTCTCCTCGGTAGTTCGAATTAAAATGTAGCACTATCTATTACATATGTAAAGGTATCTATTACGTTATGGGCGAAAGAATACTAAATAACAAAGAAATAATAGAGAAGCTTAAAGTCATATCCGCTTCTAGTTCTGCTTCGGAGCTTGCAAGGAAGCTCGGGACAGAGCGGCAGAATTTAAAATCTTATGAAAATAAAAAATCTGTTGATATGAATAACCGAATAATTAGCTTACTGATTGAGCTTTCTGAAAACATGAAAAATGATAGATGATTACCAGTAATTAAACT
>Ga0224501_10000578_pt1 | contig 29191 bp, 21 predicted proteins | sample SF_Oct11_sed_USG_4_FD_169105 | JGI IMG/M metagenome (GOLD analysis project Ga0224501, IMG submission 169105) | Sediment microbial communities from San Francisco Bay, California, United States - SF_Oct11_sed_USGS_8_1 | ecosystem: Environmental > Aquatic > Marine > Sediment | place: USA... | reverse complement strand
AAATCATAAGGACATTCGAAATTTAACTTGCTGTTTCATTTCTAAAATAAGTTAATATATGAGCTATCTCCTAGTCAGATTGAGGAAGCATTTTGCGCTATTTGGAAATTGCAGATGCTTATGAAAAAATCGAGGCTACAACTAAAAGGCTGGAAATGACAGACCGCTTAGTTGACCTTCTTAAAAACACACCGAAGGAAATCATCGACAAGGTCGTATATTTAACCCAAGGTAAGATATACCCAGATTTTGTTAGCCTTGAAATAGGAGTAGCTGAGAAACTTGCAATAAGAGCCCTTGCCAGGGCTTCGGGAAGAAAGGAAAGTGAAATTGAAGAAAACTTAAAAAAGACAGGAGACATTGGAGAGGCAGCTCAGAAATTTATAGCTGATAAAAGGCAAGTAACCTTTTTCCAGCAACCCCTAACAGTTCAAAAAGTCTATGAAACCCTAGACAAAATGGCGAGGGCTTCAGGCTCTGGCGCTGTTGACCTTAAAATCTCATATTTGGCTGGTCTTTTAGCTGGTGCAACCCCGAAGGAAGCAAAATACATCATGAGAACCGTGACGGGAAACTTGCGTTTAGGCATCGCTGACATGACAGTTCTCGACGCTTTAGCAATAGCCTACGGCGGTGGGAAAGAAGCTCGTGAACTTATAGAGCGAGCCTACAACATCTCCTCAGACCTCGGAAGAGTCGCAAAAATAGTTGCTGAGAAAGGGTTAGAAGGCGTTAAAAAATTTGAGATCTCTGTCGGCGAACCCATCAGGCCTATGTTGTGTGAAAGGCTTTCTTCGCCAGAGGAGATCCTCGAAAAGCTCGGTGGAAAATGCATAGCCGAATATAAGTATGATGGTGAGAGAATTCAAGTCCATAAGAATGGCGATGAGGTTGTTCTTTTTTCAAGACGTTTGGAAAATATCTCCGACCAGTATCCGGACGCTATTGAACTTATCAAGAGATATGTGAAGGCGAAAGATGCCATTTTAGAGGCAGAATGTGTTGCCATGATCCTTGAGACAGGGGAGATGCGTCCATTTCAAGAGCTGATGCATCGCAGACGCAAATACGGGATCAAAGAAGCTATGGAAGAGTATCCTGTTTCGCTTTTCATGTTTGACGCCCTTTATGCTGATGGTGAAGACCTAACTTTGAAGCCTTACCCACTCAGAAGAAAAGTGCTAGAGAAAATTGTGGAAGAAAGCGATAGAGTGAAAATAGCCAAGTACATAATCACAGACAAGGTGGATGAGCTTGAAAAATTCTTTTGGGAAGCCATAGAAAACGGTTGCGAAGGTCTAGTCTGTAAATCTATGGCAGAAGACTCCATCTATCAAGCTGGAGCTAGGGGCTGGCTTTGGATAAAGTATAAGCGAGACTACAAAAGCGAGATGACAGACACTGTGGATTTGGTGGTGGTTGGGGCCTTTCACGGCAGAGGAAGACGCGCTGGAACCTATGGAGCGTTGCTTTTGGCAGCCTATAATCCAGATAAAGATGTTTTTGAGACTGTAACAAAATGCGGGACAGGTTTTACCGATGAAGATTTGGCGAAATTGCCTAAAATGTTGCAAAAACATAAGATCAATCACAAGCACCCACGAGTGCAATCAATAATTGAGGCGGACATATGGTTTGAGCCTGCCGTTGTGATCGAGATTCTTGGCGCTGAAATAACATTAAGTCCCATTCATGTTTGTGCAATGGATGTCATCCGCAAAGGAAGTGGCTTAGCGATAAGGTTTCCCAGGTTTACAGGGAATTATCGTTTTGACAAGGCAGCTGAAGATGTAACAACAGCTGAGGAAATCATCGAAATGTATAAGAGTCAACTGAAAAAAGTCGCAGAATAGCGAAATCCACAGTTTAACACGTAGACTATTCCCCAAGCGCATTTAAGATTATATATTTTGTCTAACGGAATGTGGTTAGGCGTATTGGGTGTTTATCGAACACTAGGATCTAAAGGCGTTATGTTAGAATCTCCTTAATATACTTCTTCTAAAACAGAATAAATTAACGTTTTGTCATGCTTGTGTGCTTTGGTTAACTAGGTGAATGTTAAATGTCAATGTTAACATGTGAGCATGAGCTTTTAATTGCTTACGACTTAAACAACAACCCGTAGGAAAACACCTTAATATTAACCCATTTTCACGGTTAACAACAAGTTTTCAGATGACTAGTATTAGAGTAGCGAGGTGCATTAACTTTTTAAAATGGCAATACATACTTTCATTGATTGCAAATGCAAAAGAATTGGAAAGAAAGAAACGTTGATCTAGAATTGCTCACCACCCGCATAGGAGACTTCTTTAAAACAAAGGACTTCGAAGCGATAAGGGGAGAGATACCGACTGGTTATCAAATATTCGCAGAGGACTCGCCATACTTTAAGATAGATGGATATGTGAGTGTGGCTATCGAAGGAAACCCAAATGACTTCGTCGTAAAGTTTGACCTTTGTAAGAAGAGTAGAAGACGATTTGCAATGTCGGGCATTTTGTCTGAAACAATATTCTTAGGCGGATATCTTCTTTCAAGAAAGCTAAAGACAGAAGAAGAGTGGTTGCGGTTGGAAAAGGAATTTTGGAGACATGTAGATAACGTTTTACTATTTTTAGGTAATAGTGCGAAATCCCCTCAAGTCAATGAATAGTGAATGTTCCCAACTTTGACAGGAAAGAAAACTTTATGATGATAGCAAGCTATTATAGTCTTGAGGCTTTATCATGCTGAAAAGAGTAATTTTACCTATTTTAGTTTCGATTTTGTTGCTGTTTTTCATGTGTGGAGCAAGGTTTGATGTGGGTATAGCAAGCAACAGTGTTATTAGGGTTCCTGAAAATTTTTCTACAATTCAGGGAGCAATCAATACTGCTAGTCCTGGAGATATCATACCAGTAAGTGCTGGGACATACCATGGGCTCTTGAATGTAAACAAAATGATCCAACTCATCGGCGAAGATCCAAATGCAACAATTATTGATGGTGATGAGGCTGGAACAGTCATTACAATTACTGCTTCCGACGTTCAGATCAGAGGATTTACGATCAAAAGCGGGAAAAGTGAAGAACCATTCTGCGGAATTCTTGTTTATGAGTGCTATAACGTGACGATTAGTAACAATCTAATAAAAGAGAACTATAATGGTATAGATTTACGAGACTCTAACAGTTGCATAGTTTTCAGTAACACCATAACCAATAACTTGTACGCTGGAATCAAAGTTTTTGGCAATAATAACAATTTCTACGATAATATTATAGCAAACAATACGAGCGGCGTCTTGATTTCGGGTTCTACAACACCCAATACTTTCTATCATAACAACTTCATAAATAATAAAAATCAAGTGTTATTGTACGCCCAAACAGTGTGGGATAACGGCGCAGAAGGTAACTATTGGAGTGATTATGTAGGCACAGATGCAGATATGGATGGGGTGGGGAACTCAGAGTATCAACTCGTAGCGGATAGATATCCTTTAATGGGTATGTTTACAAACTTTGCAATTCAGCATAAATCGCAAAGATACCTTCTATCAACCATCTGTAACTCTACAATCTCCAACTTCCACTTTGAAGAGTCGAATAAGAAGATTAGCTTTGATGTCTCCGGACAAAATGACACAATAGGCTTTTGCAGAATAGCAATACCCACAACGCTCGCTAAAGAACTTTGGCAAGGCGACTACACTGTTCTAATCGACGGCAACTCCACAACACATATTAGAAAATGGGTGTCTTCAGTGTACAATTACAGTTACTTCACACATGAACATTTAGATGTGGCACGGAAAGTGACGATAGCACCGGGTTTTGAAGAAGATATTGTTTTTCCATTAATAATGACAACTACGCTGATAGTAATAGTTATATTAATTGCAGTAGTTTTGATACTAAGAAAAAGGAGAAAATTTTAGATTAAATGAGCACAGTTAACTTATACCGTGTTGAGTATTGATTTGTAGTTAAAACCGAGGTGAACTCACAGGGGTAGCCGCCTAATATACCCTGCATAAATGTTAAAAGTTACCACTCCGTTCACCGATCGTGAACTAATTCTTGTCATGTCGCTGATTTCTCTAGCAGTTAAAGGCTTCCCCGAAGTATACAAGGCACGAAAGATCTTTTCCGTGTAACCCTTGTATGATGGAGTGTCTTGTAAGTAAAATTCATTTTTGACGCATCTTCCTACTCCTTTACTTGTTAAGGAATACCTAAACTTCACGGTATACTCCCACCTGAGAACCTAAGAAATACTTTCTTATGAATATATATAAGCCTAACGGTAGACTCTTACAGTGCAATTTTTTATAGCTATAGTATTGAGAGAACCTTTATAGGACATGCAATTTATTGATTGAAGCATGTCTTGACGTATAAACTTTTAGATTAAATTATAGTGGATTTTGAACACTAATGTGGTGGTGGGACAACAACATTAATAGTTCCCCATGCCTCTAGAGATGTTATTTGAAGTCTAAGGGTAAATTGTCCTCCTTGGGAAGGGCGGATGCGGAAAATTCCTGCATCAGTCTTTATAAAATCAAGGTTGACCCAATATGGTTTATCTTTCACCATGGTTCCCATATCCACTTCTTCTGTGCCGCCTACACCCGCAGTATTAACCCATACCTCATGAGCATCGCCTTTAACGGCTGTAATGTTGAAGTATAGCTCCTCTATAAGAAGTCCTCCCTCATCATCTATCTCACCTCCAGTTATAACACCAGAAATCTCGAAATATTCTTCAGCAGGTATTGCCTTGCTTTCGTTGATCTGGTTTACGTATGAAAACCCTACTATAAATATAAAAAAGCCTATGATAACTAACAGAGCTGCCTTTTCTTTGGTGACTTTTTTCCTCTCTCTTCTCTTTCTCTTCATTTAAGTTAAAAAATGGAAAACAAATATTTATCATTTTCTTATAATCAATAAATCTAATTAAAAAAATCTACAAACGTATGCAACCTAATAGCTACATAAGTGCTTTCTTCAAGCGCACCCATCTTCTAGACGGTATGAATCTTAGCAACTTTCTCGGTGATCCAATATGAGTTTTTCTGTGTGATTTCTTTTATCGGACTTTTGAGGGCCTTAGTAAAGACCAATGTTTCTTAAAAGCCACATATGAAATTACGATGCCTACAGCTAGTCCCACAATTGCTCCAATAAGTATGCCGAGGCTTATCCCAAACATGCGGTTTTCTTCTGCCGTCTTTTGGACGTTTATTGTTAACACCGTGACATATGCTTCCCCCATGTTTCCAGCCTGGTCAATTGCGACGATTCGTATTATGTGAGAACCATCACCAACTCTGCTACTATTCCACTCATATGAGGTTTGCCCAGTGATATTGAACATCATGTTGTCAATGTAGAGCAAGGTACCAGCCATATGGGCATCTTCAACTGTGAAGTTTATGATTAATGTTCCTACCACCTTTGCCCCGTCTATAGGAGCAATTATGGAGACGCTGGGACATGTGTTGTCCACCACCATTGTTATAAGATCTTCAGCTTGATTTCCAGCTTTATCATATACTCTCAATGTTATTATGTGTTCTCCGTCGACTGCTTCTGTAGTGTTCCACATATAAGAATAGGCTTCAGTAGCTCCTGCCAGAATTTCTCCATCGAGCATTAATGTTGCGTTTTCAAGGTTGTCATCACTAAAGGTGAAGGTTATATTAACATTGCCCACAATGTATGAACCATTAGTAGGCAATGTAATCTCCGCCATTGGGGGAGTATTGTCCACAGTGGCTACTACAGATTTTTCGATTTTATTTCCAGCCTTGTCGAAAACAATAAGCCTAAGAGTATGAATACCATCCGTGACCGTTCGTGTATCCCATATAGAGGTATGCGTGCCACTTGTATTCCATGTGCCAAGGATGTTTTCATCAGCATAAAGATGCATCACATCTAGATGGGCATCATGCCCGTAGGTGATAACATTATACTTGCCTTTTATGTAATCCAACCCTGCAGGTTGTCTAATTTCGGCAATGGGTGCTGTATTGTCAACCGTGACTGTGATATGGGCGCTCGCTCGGTAGCCCGCCTTGTCATAGACGATGAGAGTGATTGTGCACATGCCGTTATATGTTTCAGTTTTCCATGCATAGGAGTGTAGCCTCTCCGAAAAGAAAGTCGCTGCGAGAAAATCATCTATATAGAGTTCCATCCTGTCGAACGAAATAACATCACTACCAGTTACGTTGATAGTGATAACATCTCCCTTAAGATAACTTCCGTGGCTTGGTGCAATAATGGAAGCGGTCGGTCTGGTGATGTCTATGGTTATGTCAACTTCGTCACTGTTCATATTGCCTTCCAAATCGTAGACCTCAACGCGGATTACATGTTTGCCTTCATTGAGATCAGTAATAGTATACATCATATGCGTGTATGGGCGCGTTATATTAACTACTAGACCTGTGTCAAGGTAAACCAAGTAGTAGGCTATTCCAGTCTCTAAATCCAATCCGTGCCAGTATAGGTCCACAGTTGTGTATGGAAGCACGGTGTCGTGTTGTGGATATGTAATGATTATGAACGGTGGGCCAACATCTACGTTGGTTTGCATAAGTGTGAACGTGACATTTTGACTAGGTAAGCTCAAACTGTTTGTCGTTGATTTAAGGAGAAGTCCACTCACTTGGTCGTAGTTATAGAAGCAAATGTGAGTTTCATTTGCAGAGTAAATTACCCATGTATTGAAAAGTCGATTGTCTAGCGTGTATTTTGCGAAACCTACAATCGTTCCTGTTTGATTCCATACGTTAACTGAGGATCCTAATTTAATGAACGTTTCTATCCAACCGAAGTAGTAGGTGTTGTTCCAGCCTTCTGGTCCGCTTTCAATCTGACGTGTTTGGACGTTTACCATAATGTGGTCTGTGAAGTTTTCAACGGGTTTTCCCTCAACGTCATATAACGCATATTCTATTCTGATCCGAAATCTGCGACTGTCAACATAATCAATATAAGTGAAATTCATTGTGCCAATTGCTGTCACCGTGTCGTTGAAAAGGTGTGTTACTCCATAGTTAGCGTAATTACCAGGTTTTGGGCTGATAAGTGTTCCAATAGGAATGTTTGTAGATGCAAGCATTAAGTTTTCTTGGAAGGATGAAGTTACTAAACAATAGCCGATCAATAGTCCCGAAGGCTTATCATAATACAAAGTGTAATTGGCACTATACCTTTGAAGCAAGAGTTCCCAACAGTCTATTGGGCAGCTATCCACCTCAATTATTCGGCTACCGATAACCGTGGCCGTGCGATCTAGCAACCTTACTTCTGAGCCAAGTGTTATGTTGCTTTCAATCCAGCCTGGATACCACCAACCAGCCCACGTACCTTTCTCCACCCACCTGTTCAAAACATTAACAACTAACCATGATTTGCTTATAGATCCATGCGAAGATTTGAACCAATATGTTACATTAATTTGATAAGGCGAAACATGATGATCATAAGTCAACTTCATTTGCCCAACTTCCTGCAGTTCATGATTGGTTACATTGAACATCGTATAATTTGCCCACTGTCCTTCACCGGGCCAGATCGCTGGGTCGGCGACAAAAACCAATCTTGTTACCCTATTGTTCAACGGATTATCTTCGCCGGGCACTGGGCGTGCATTTACAGTTATATTATATATTCTCTTCTCTCCTGGGCACCAACTATAGTTAAGCGTGTAAGATGAGCTGCTTAACAACTCTGGTATTGTAACATTAGCAACTGTGTTGCCGTCGATCAATAGCTGCAACTCCGCATTAGTCTCGTTTTTTAAGCCAATGTTAGAAACGGTTGCATTTAGTAATATGGAACATCCGAATTTGAGGAATGGCGGGGTTTCGAGGGGTACGATAAGGTCATGGTCTGGTCTCTCATAATGAGACCACGTAATTGCATTATAGAACAGTTGCATATCGTTTTGACCAGCCGAAATCTCAACCCAAGGAGAAATGTACACGAGTCCTCTATACGTCTCTATTGCACTTTCTCGGGAAGGCCCCAACGCGACATACTTTCCTCCAACTAATATGTCCTCATCCCATTTACCACTAAAGGGAACCGCTGTGCTTATTATCCAACGAGACATTGGGTAGGGGTTTGGAATTTTGCGAAAAAGGGGATGCTCAGGTTCTAGTATGTTTAGTTTAGAGGCAAAAGTCGCATTCCACTCTGTAGCTTCATCGATTCCGAAAATTCTCGTAAGCTTGTTGTTATTCGAAACTGGAAAGTAAAAGGTTCCCGCGGTTACGATGAGACCGTGACCTTCGTAGACATATCTAGTAATAGCATCAATCTCTGAGTTTGAAAACTCCCAGCCATTCTCCGGCGCGTAGGCGCAAGAAATGATTAGCACATCTGCATTGGTTTCTTCTATGTTTTCATATGTGACATTTTCCTTATCTAAAGTTGTATAATCGATGGATATTATCGTATCACCGAAATCATGCCAACGATTATTTAATGTTTCCCACGTGTATGTGACTTCGCTCAGAAAAGTGCCTGCTGAACGAATAACAGCGGCTTTCACAGGGAATCCGACAAAGACGTATGCCCAAACAACGTTATTTTCTATGTTTGTTTCATTTGGTATGGCTAATACGCGTATTGTAAGGTTGTATTTTCCTTCTTGAACTGGGCTCCAATGGTAGCCGACTGTTGCTGATGCTCCACTAGCTAATTCGCTGGTTGTTGCATTTGAAACTTGGGTGCCATTAGCCCATAATTGCACTGTTATGTCACTTTCATTGTGTGTTCCGAAGTTAAGTATGGTGCAGTTAACAATTTGAGTGCTATTCGGCTCAACGTATGGAGGTCTATCCCAATTCATAATCAGGAGGTCATGTTCGGGCAGAGTTTGCTCCACCGCCTTCTTCGCGTTAATCCTTCCATATCCATAGTACTTATCAAAGCCCCAATCGCCTAAGTCATCTGCAGTATATCGCAGGTGGAATCGCAATTGATCTCGTGACATGTTTGGGAATTGGCTCCATGCCAGAGCTGCGACACCCACCACATGAGGAGCTGCCATGGAAGTGCCACTCTTATTAACGTATCCATCATCTAGAAATGTTGAGTAAACACTAACTCCAGGCGCGGCGAGTTCTATCCAGTCCCCGAAATTGGAGAACGAGGCTGGATTGTCATCTTGGTCTGTTGCGGCAACAGCGATAACTTCATCATGGGCAGCTGGATAGAGCTTGTGATCTGTAGCGTCGTTTCCCGCAGCGGCGACCAATAAAATTCCAGCGTCATGCGCATATCTAATCGCTTCGTAGAGTAGTTTGCTGTGGAAGGAACCACCCCAACTCATGCTGATGATGTTGGCTCCTTGATCTGCAGCGTGAATGATGGCACTGGCAACCCAATCTATGTCTCCAGAGCCTGACATGTCTAAGGCCTTTTCAGCCATTATCCGAATCTGGGCTAATCCAGCCACGCCTATGCTATTGTTAAGTCCAGCAGCTATGATGCCAGCACAATGGGTTCCGTGACCATTGTCATCCATAGGATCTGTATCATTGTTCACCCAGTCGTAGCCCAACGCAACATAATTAGCTGTTAAGTCTGGATGGTTCCAGTTGATACCTGTGTCAACCACTGCCACAAGAACTGATGGTTCTCCTTTAGTAATGTTCCAAGCCCAATCTGCACTTATTTTGGCCGGTGCCCACTGCGAGTACCAATAAGGATCGTTTGGAGCAAATTGTATGTGAACCCTCAAGTTGGGCTCTATATATCTTGACAGTTCAGAATCCTGCATTTCTTTTACGAATGAAGATGTGGAAGCCAATGGCAAATTAACAACGATCGCCTTAACCACACCTTCCATCAAAACATTGTTGACAATTCTACCATCGTTCTTATCTACAATTTCCTTCAGTTTACTACGACTATCCAGACGAGCGTCGATGCCGACGATCAACTGGATTGAACCATTATCAACATGAACGAAATCATCCCACTTTGTTGTTTCATCAAAACTCCATATATTTCCATCAACAGGAGTGCCATACCAAAAATTATTTTGAGGTTTAGTTTCACTTAATAAATCATCAGCACCCTTTTCTAAGCGGTTTTCTGAGAATGTAGAATAATTTTCTGAGCTTTTGATAACGCTAGTACTGGCTATTGCCGGATTCCTAATTAATACTGCGGTTGACATGTTCAGCAAAAGCTGCATCAGAATTATTATAATAATTATCCTCAACCTCACTCTTTTTACCTCTATTGTGTCAGAACCTGTTTTATTGTATGGAGATAATAAAGAGGGTTATAAATTTTTGTCTGAGGGGCTCAAAATTTATAAACCTCTGTATCTTTCTTAACATTTAAATGGAGTGAATCTCCATGGGTTTGGGGAGTTACATCATTAGAAGGCTTCTGTTGCTCATACCAACCTTAATTGGAGTTACACTGCTAATCTTCGCAGTTAGCCAAATGATCGACCCGGCAATAAGAGCTATGTTATATGTAACTAGCGACAAGCAACTGCATAAGATTGATCAGGTGATAGAGAAACATGGGTTAAATGATCCTTTCTACATACAATATGTTCGCTGGATGAATGAGCTTCTGCATGGGAACTTGGGTTATTCGAAAACCGGGAAAGGGGCTGTTCTGGAATGTATACTCCGTAGGCTACCTGCCACTGTTGAAATTACCCTTTACTCCGCCCCTGTCACCATCCTCGTAGGGATATACTTAGGTGTACTGTCAGCTGTACATAAAGACAGGTTGATTGACCAGGCGACAAGGGCCTTATCGATAATTGGTTGGTCCCTTCCATCCTTTTGGCTTGGCATAATGCTACTCTCGTTTGCCTTCGCAGCTACTCGTGGTGTTGTGAATCTTCCTGGTGGATTGTTTCCGTCAGGCAGGTTAGACTTGAACACGCAATCGATTGTGAATTCCGCTTCATTCGTTAGTTATACTGGGCTCTATACTATTGACGGTTTGTTAAACGGTAAGCCTTGGATAACTTTAGATGCGTTACGTCATCTTGTACTTCCAATTGTGACTTTGACTACGATCCAGATAGCGCTCATCATTAGGGTAATGCGTTCCAGCATGTTAGAGGCACTTGGCAAAGGATATATTATCTCAGCAAGGGCGAAGGGATTAACTAAAAAAGCGGTTATCAACAAACATGCAAGAAGAAACGCGTTAATTCCGGTGGTTACTCTTTCCGGGCTATTAATTGCAGGTATGATAACAGGCGTAATTATAACTGAAACTGTTTTCGCATTTCCTGGCATTGGGCGATTCGCTGCGGACGCTGCTCTTCAACTTGATCTGCCAGCGGTGCTTGGCTTCGCTCTCTTGACAGGAATAGTTTTTGTATTAGCGAATCTAATGGTGGACATACTCTACGCATATATAGATCCTCGAATCAAGTTGGGGTGATTTGATGGACATAAACTCTCGATGGCAAGAATTTAAAATTTCAATATCGCCAACATTAAAAGAACTGCGATTCACTGTTAATAGGATAAAACAAAGTCCTCTCTCAGTTGTAGGCCTTGCAATAGTCATATTCTATATCGTAATTGCGTTGCTAGCGCCAGTACTGGCGCCTCCCGATCCAAAAAGGGATCCCTACATGATCCCACAAGAGAACTACACCTTTATGCCAAGTCCTCCAAGTGAAGATCATATTTTTGGCACTACCGAAAACCAGTATGACCTTTGGTATGGCTGCATATGGGGAACTAGAACAGCTTTTCGCATAGGGTTCATGGTTGTGATTGGTTCCTTGGCAATTGGTCTCTTTATTGGATGCACCGCTGGATACTATGGGGGGATCATAGACGAATTAATGATGCGGTTCACGGATATTATCTTCGCTTTCCCAGGTTTGGTTCTTGCTATGGCATTTTATATGGCATTACCGGATAAGCTGACTATTCTGCAATGGAGTGTAACTTTTACAGCTTTAGACAAGGTTCTTGTAGCTCTGACAGTGGTGGGATGGCCATCCTATACAAGGGTGATTCGAGGGGAAATATTGAGAGTTAGGACAGAGGATTACATCGAGGCAGCCAAGGCGGTTGGCTGTTCTGATTTTAGAGTGATAGTGAAGCATATTCTTCCGAATTCTATGTACCCAATCGTAATTATGGCTTCCCTTGATATAGGGGCAATAGTCTTAACAGCTGCAGCGATGAGTTTCTTGGGAATTGGTGCCCAAAAAGGCTATGCAGACTGGGGACAATTAATATCCTTATCAAGAAACTGGATTTACGGAGATATGAATAACCCGTTTAAATTCTGGCACGTATTCATGATACCCGGCATTTTCATTTTCATTTTCGTCCTTGGATGGAATCTTTTAGGGGATGCATTCAGGGACATTCTGGACCCAACTATAAGGAGGAAATAATGATGAACGATATTCTGAAAATCGAAGACTTGATACTAAATTTCTATACTTATGAAGGAATAGTTGAAGCCCTAGATGGAGTGAACTTAAATCTGAAGGAAGGAGAAACGCTAGGGCTAGTGGGAGAGACTGGTTGCGGGAAATCCGTGACAGCCCTCTCTACAATGGTTTTGGTTCCTGCACCAGGAAGAATAGAAAGAGGCCACGTTTTCTTCGGACTAGGAGACAAAAGCTTGGACCTATTGAGTCAAACCGAACCCCTCTTGAGAGACATCAGAGGAAAAGATATTTCTATGATTTTCCAAGAGCCTAGGATATACCTTAACCCCGTATATACTGTTCTGGATCAGATTTCAGAAGTTTACATGCAGCATAGAATGGAGGAATTACGTCAAAGAGCAATTGAAGAGATTGAGAACGAGATTAAAAATGGAGAGGCAGGTTTCCTAACTGAATTTGAGAAATCAATGTATAAAACAATGTTAGAAAACCCAAATTCATTCCTCCCGAAAATTGTTTCAAAAATTCCGATCCTTAACCGATATAAGCGCAGGCTAAAGCTAACACTTAGAAAGGAAGTTGTTGAAATCCTTAAGGCTATGGAGATCGCTGATCCAGAAAGAGTTGTGGATATGTATCCGCATGAGCTTAGTGGTGGCATGGCACAACGTGTTGTAGTAGCTATGGCTCTCGCATGTAATCCAACGCTTCTGATAGCAGATGAACCCACAACCAACCTTGATGTAACAGTTCAACTTCAAATTCTAAATCTTATTAGAGTGCTGAAAAAGAAGTTTGGATCCTCTATCCTCTACATAACTCATGATATGGGAGTTGTCGCCGAGCTGTGTCAGCGTGTGGCTGTCATGTACGCAGGATCCATCTGTGAAATCGCTGATGTTACGGAGATTTTTAAGAATCCCCTTCATCCGTATACTAAGGGCTTGCTAGAATCAATTCCGATGCCTGGAAAGAAATTTAAGCCTATAGATGGTACTGTCCCAAGCCTAATAAATCCTCCAACAGGTTGTAGGTTTCATGATAGATGTCCCTATGCTATGGAAATATGTTCTAAAATGAAGCCAAAGATAGTTGAAGTAAAGAAAGAACATTTCATTCGATGTCACCTGTATGCAGGTGTTCGAAAATGAGCACATTAATAGAAACGGATGGATTAAAAAAATACTATCCTATAACGGGTGGTGTTCTCAAGAGGAAAATAGCGGAAGTTAAAGCTGTAGACGATGTCAATGTTGGTATCAAAAGGGGAGAATGTTTTGGCTTAGTTGGAGAGTCTGGTTGCGGGAAGACTACTCTGGGCAAAACTATGATTCGATTACTTAAACCAAATGACGGTAGTATCTATTTCGATGTTCCAGCTGACGTAATGGAAGAAATAGAGAAGCTCACGAGCAGTGATCCAGATCCTGAGAGACTAAAAGAAATCAGAAAACAATATGACCTCTCCACATTCAAGGGAAGAAAGCTGAGGCGTATAAGAATGAAAATGCAGATAGTATATCAGGATCCGACAACTTCTCTGGATCCCAGAATGCTTGTCAAGGACATCGTTGGGGAACCTCTGGTGGTGCAAAAAATGGCGAAGGGAGCAGAAGTTGGAGAAAGGGTCGTGGAAATGCTCGGAAAAGTAGGGCTTTTCGAAAAGCAGCTGTACAGATTTCCACATGAGTTTAGTGGGGGGCAGCGACAGAGGATTGCAGTAGCAAGAGCTCTTATACTCCGTCCGGAATTTGTGGTTCTTGATGAGCCAACATCCTCTGTGGATGTTTCCGTGCGTGCTCAATTACTTAATCTTTTCCAAGAACTTCAGAAAGAATTCGGCTTAACCTACATGTTTATTACCCACGACTTAAGCGTTGTAGAATGTATAAGTGACCGAGTCGCAGTTATGTACCTTGGAAAAATAGTGGAATTAGCGCGAACAGAGGAGCTCTACAAGAATCCATACCATCCGTACACCATAGCTCTTCTCTCCGCAATTCTAGTTCCTGATCCCACCTTGAAAAGAGAAAGAGTTATGCTCACAGGAGATGTACCGAGTCCAGTTAACCCCCCTCTTGGTTGCAGATTTCATCCTAGGTGTTCCAAAGCGATGGAAATGTGTCGTAGAAAAGATCCCATGCTCAGAGATTTGGGTAATGGTCACTTTGTAGCTTGTCACCTCTTTTGATGAAAGAAAATTCATGTCATATTTTTGCAATGGTAAAGGGGTAAAGTGCTTAAATTTCCTCAAAGAGACCAGAAACATGAATAAAAAACTCGCAATTGTTATAGCCTTGGTTGTGACAGTTACAGTTTTAGTGGTTGGGCTGTATTGTTATCGTCTAATGTCGTTGTCGCCCCTTCCATCTGTGGAGGAACCACCACAAATCCTGAGTCACACCAGTTTTGTTGAAGGTGATTCAGTTAGATATCTCATGATAGAAGGTGAAGTTAAGAATAACTTGGAAACTAACGCAGATGTTAATGTAACAGCAACCTTCTATGATGCGGAGGACAATCCGCTTGGAAATTCAACCCGTAGAGCCATGTTAAAAACATTGAAGCCAGGACAAAAATCACCGTTCATACTTGTTTGGCCATTAAGTTCTTCCACAGAAGTTCTTCCCATGTATGAGCTCACGATATCGTATAGCAAAGTGAATAAGGAATCTCAAGCTGCGCTTGAAGTTTTGTATCACACTAATGGCACTGATGAAAATGGATATCACATAATTAGTGGAAGAGTTTGTAACAAAGGAAATGAGGATGCCATTTTTGTGTCGGTGATTTGTACCAGTTATGACTCGGCGGGTAATGTCACCCGCATATCTCTTGCTTGTATCCCGAGCATAACTGCGGGCGGTGAAGCGTTTTTTGAACTTAGTTCGGCGCCTTGTAAGATGAATCCTGCAAGTTATGGATTGGTGGTTGTTGCTTCTCGTTATGAACCGTTATTGACCCAAAATTATGTACCGGTTATTATCTTATTATTGGTGTTGGCGGTTTTTGTCGTTTTCTTGAAGCATAAGGGGTGGTGAGCGAGGTGACTGCTAATGTTTCTAAAACGTATAGAACAGTCTTCCATAAAGATTAAATATCACAGAAAACATAAGTCTTTCTGCGCAAATTGTAAATGAATAAAGGAGAAGGAGAAAGACTGATATGAACAAATTAGTAGTAGCTTTAGCTTCTTTGCTTTTACTTTCGAGTCTGATGCTTCCATTGACTGTTCCTTCAGTGCGTGCTCAACCTACGGATATTAATCTTCTCGTTGTGGATACGATTGGTGAACCGATGGATATCGACCCAGCTTGGTCCTACGACACGGCGAGCGCAGAGTTGCTCATGAACACTTATGAGACGCTGTTGTGGTTCAACCGCACAGAAACGGGCGAATACACTCCTATACTCGCTACAGAGTGGAACTGGGTTGAGGGGTCAGGCAAGCTGTCTACCGGCGAAATTCTGACTACAAGTCCGGAAGGCCTCGAATGGGCTGGAAGATGGGAGTTCAAGATAAACACGGCTGCCACGTTCCATGACGACGGTGTCTCACCAAAGCGCAGTTGGGAAGGCAAGGCAATAACAACTGAAGACATAGAACACACCTTCGAAAGGATACTGCTAACCGACTGTTCCACTGGTCCGGCTTGGATGATTTTCGAGCCTTTGGTTAACGGTTACTGGATGGGCGACGTGAACGCAACGTGTTTCGACAACGGTGTTGGTTCTTTGAATGAATATGGCTGGAACACCGAATGTGACGAGATGATTGACCACGTTGTTGAACGTAACGCTACACATGTCTGGTTCAACCTCATGCTGCCTGAAGGATATCCGTTCCTGCAAATCGTGGCTCAGCAGTGGGGTTCAATACTGTGCAAAGACTGGTGCACCGACACGTCCATCTCTGGTCACGAATACGAGTGGCCAGGAATGCAAGTGGGCGACAAATGGATCGACTACTGGGACCCAGACAAGTCACCCCTGTACTACGTGTCCACAGCCCACCCAGGTCTCCACCTCGACGCAGTCCTAGGAACCGGTCCATACATGTTTAACTACTGGGACACCGGTGCAGGCGGATCATGGTCTGTTGTAAAGAATGATAACTACTGGAGAGGCTGGGACAACTACGACGGTCTTCACCCAGTCCACGTCAACGAATTTCAGTCGTGGTACATCCCTGAGTGGCCTACGAGGCGACTCAGGTTCTTAGGTGGAATCTGCGACTTCTGCGCAGTTCCGAGAATGTACATGACTGAAGTTCTTGGGCAGCCAGGTATAGACTGCATGTATCCACTAACAAATCTGGCCTGCGACGCTGCGTTCTTCACATTCTTAGTATCATCAACAAGCGCACGTATGGGTGCGAAACCGTTGACTAATGCTACTTTAACTACTGGTTGGAGTTCGACAAATTCTCCTGTAAACATCTTCAACTTCAGCGACGTAAGACTAGCGTTTGTACATGCTTTCGACTATGACTCATACCTTGAAGCAGCAATGCTGGATGAAGCTTTCTCGCCAACAACTCCAATACTAGATATTCTGGCTCCAAACGTGCCTCAGCCTGGACAGCCTGAGGATCCAGTGAAAAATACAAGGAAGAAGTTGGGTGTCAGTTATGAACTTTCAGACCCAGCAATAGGAGACACAAACGCATATAACCTAACTTTGGCTGCGAAATACCTTCAGAAGGTATCTGGGTTATGGGCAAGCGGCTTCACAATGGACTTCGTCTATAACGAAGGAAACCTGATGAGAGAAATGGCTGCCAGAATCCTTAAAGACGGCCTTGAGGAAATCAGTGCCACTGTATCAGGTGCACCTACATTCACAATCACTGTAACGATGATACCGTGGAGCGTTTACAAGCTAGAGTGGAAGGCATACAACTTGCCATACTTCATAGTTGGGTGGCTAGCAGACTTCCCAGACGCCCACAACTTCGCGCATCCGTTCATGCACAGCATCGGAGCGTTCTCAAGGTGGCAAGGCTTCATGGGTGTAACGGAATTCCCAACACAGCAAATTGATGACTTGATTGCAGATGGCATCGCCAAAACCCCCAGGGAACCGTACTATGAACAGCTCAACCAGATATACGTTGACATGTCTCCAGGCTTTCCGTTGCAGGTGCCGACTGGACGCCACTTCCAGAGAGACTGGGTTGACACAGGAGCAACCTATCAGAAACCAGGAACCTACGATCCACTCAATGCACCATTATGGAACAAAACGCAGGAAGGAAAATGGTACTTCAACCCGATCTATCCAGGCGAATACGTATACGACTTATGGAAGAAAACAGAAACTGCCCAGGAACTGGATGTGGGAATCGAGAGCATTACCCCCGACGCCACCGGCACCACCATATGGCTGGAACCCTACACCACACTTATGCACGACCCCCTGACATTCACCATAGCCGTAAAGCGCTATGACACCACCGGTCCCTTTGAAGACTTCGTTGTGGGACTTCAGAGGGTCAACCTCATGAACGGCTATACAACTGTCGTTAATATGACGAGCATCACCTCAATGGGTCCTAGTGGAACCATATCTGTGGAACTCACATGGAATGAAACAACTGACACCCTTGGACCAGCAGACTCCTATAGAATAGGAGCGGTTGTCTACCCAACCCACAGCTACGTCTCCGACACTAACATGGCCAACAACATATTGAACGATGGAACCGTGACAGTTACCCTATTCCCAGACTGTAACGCTGACGGCTCTGTTGACGGTTCAGACTTCTTCGTATTCCTGCAAGCCTGGGGTACATCACCTCCAAGCGATCCAAGCGCAGACTTCACCGGCGACGGTACAGTTGACGGTTCAGACTTCTTCGTACTACTACGAAACTGGGCTGGGGGTTGCCCACCTTCATAGTCACTTCTGCAATGAGGTGTAAAAAATGAAAGGAAAAACCAAAACTAAAATGAGCACAATCTTAGCTGTGCTATTAATGACACTCGGCATGTTCGCTGTGCTACCAGCGTATTCACAAGTTACACCAACCATGTACATAGACCCAGCATACGTGAACGGAGGACTGAAACCAGGCAACACATTCGAAGTCACCCTAATGATCAAGAACTTTGAGGACATGTATCTTTGGCAGGCAGGCCTATCATTCAGCCCAAGCGTCTTGGAGTGCACCAGCGTTGACGGCGGCACAGCCCTAACAGATGATGTCTTTGACGTGCTTGCTCCAACTCTAGGAACTCTATTCATACCCGGAGCAATCGATAATGTCGCAGGCAACGTAGGCTACTCCAGCCAAGGACTCATGGGCGTCGTTCCAGGAGTAACTGACACTTCAGGAACAGGCTTCAAACTACTGGTGTTCCATTTCAAAGTCATAGGATATACCCAAAGTAGTAGTCCAATAGACATTAAAACCTACTTCGTACTAGACTCTGAAGGAGCTAAGACGATTCCAGATGCAATCGGCGGCGCAGTTGAAACTGTGGTGGCACCGGCACCGTACGGTCCAACAGCAGCCTTCTCGTGGCTTCCAATTATACCAATAGAGGGCACAGAAGTCACCTTTGACGCTTCTGCGTCACTGGGCGGCTTCGACGGCACATCTATGTGTCCAATCACTGAATACAGTTGGGACTTTGACGGAGACTTAGTGTGGGATGTAGTTACAGGCAGCAAAGTTACACCATATACTTTCCCCACAGCAGGCGACTACGGCGTAACCCTCGAAGTCTATGCACCAGGCGCCACGCCTGACACAGACAGCATAACGAAAACAGTGAAGGTCATACCGCCCCCAATGGGTGCGGCAATTGACTTAACAGCGCCAGACCAAGCACCACATGACGGTGAAGGTCCAGATGTGGAGTGTGACGCGTTCGCACCCCAACAACTGGTTCGTCTCTGTGCCAAAGTAACATACAACCTTGACCCTGTTGAAGGAAAGCTTGTGGGCTTCGAAGTGACAGACGCTGACGGAAACTGCGTCACATATAGAACCGCAACGACAAACGCTTATGGTATCGCTCTCGTAAACTTCCGTATACCGAGCATGCCAGTCTTCGGAACTTGGATGGCAACCGCAATAGTGGATGTGGCTGAAACCACAGTTGCAGACACAATGACCTTCGAAGTCGGTTGGATGATCGAGATAATCTCAGTTGCGCCCACATACAGTGCCTACAACAAATGCAATGACATGTACTTCGAACTGACAATCAAAAACATAGCTCTAAGCACAAAGATAGCAACATTAACAGTCGTGGTATACGATGAATGCGGCGTACCTATAGGCCAAGTAGTTATCCCCGACTGGGCTGTCGAAGCTGGATTCAATGGTGCGTACGCGACGATTACAGCCATCCATGTACCAACATGGGCTTTCATCGGTACGGCAACAGTCTATGCCAACGCCTACACAGCCTTGCCCTCAACGGGCGGGGTACCGTACTGTCCAGAAGCAGACGCCGGATTCCTAATTGAGATTGCATAAGCTCTCAAGGGCGACAAGCTCTTGAAAAAAACTTCCCTCTTTTTTTTGTTTCTAGTAAACCTAACAGCGATAATTATTAACCCATTCCCATACGTTTCTTCAAGCCTGAACCTAACCGTAAAAACAGACAAACCATCCTACAATATCGGGGAATATGTCTGTGTCTACGGAAACTTAACACTAAATAACACAACAGTTCAGGACGGCCTAATAGCACTGGAAGTAAATGACCCATATCGAACCCTAGTAGTTAGAACCTTAACAACTAACACGACACCCACAGCTGACTGGCTGGTAAACGTTACAGATGTGACTCCATGCGATGAATACGGCAACCCTAAGGAAAGCTTCCAAAAAGAAACCTTAGCCTACTTTAACGTAACCGTTAGCAACAATGACATTGAGATGCGTTGGGTCCTCGTAACCGCAAATATCTACGACGAAAGCCAAGCCCCCCTCGGTGTGGCAGGCTTCCAAGGTGTAGTCAAAGAGAACTCAACCTTTAGCGTCATCATGGGCGTACCCATCCCAGAAACAGCCGAAACAGGAAACGCAACGGTCTACGCCAACGCCTATTCTGAATGGCCACGAATAGGCGGAAAACCCTACTGCCCCGAACAATCAGAAACATTTGAAATCACTAATGGAAGCACACAAACAAGCTCTCCACCTATAAAAGAACAGGAAATTGAAGGAAACTACAACACAACCCTCAAACTGTCTTTCGGAGAACCTCTAGGCACATACACAATACACGTCACCTCCATATATCAAGGACAAACAGCAACTAACAGCACTCAATTTGAAGTCAACATCCAAGGAGACGCCAACGGTGACGGCTCTGTTGACGGTTCAGACTTCTTCATATTCCTGCAAGCCTGGGGTACATCACCTCCAAGCGATCCACGCGCAGACTTCACCGGCGACGGTACAGTTGACGGTTCAGACTTCTTCATACTACTACAAAACTGGGGATACGGAGCATGAACTTCAACCAATAAACAGGCATACGTGAAAATCGTAAAACCGCTTAAAAACATTTAAAAACATTACAAGCTGATTTATTGGAGGCAATGTTCTCTTTATCTGAAGCATAAAAAACAGTTTATAACAGGTAAAAACTTTCATGATGGGAAAACCTTAAAAATGCTATCTTATTATACTAGTTCCCTAGGTGTAAAATTGATAAAAAATCACTTAAACATGAAAAGAGCTCTACTGCTAATGTGTCTTATTCTAATACTTGGGTTCGGCATATCCACAACGAAAATCTGCCATGCCACTCTATCTAGTACTCACACAGCCACAATTTATATGGACCCACCAACACTCGTAGGCGAAACAGTCGGAGAAACCCTAAGCGCATTCATAATGGTCAAGAACTTTGAGGACATGTTTCTTTGGCAGGCGGGCTTATCATTCAACCCAGATGTCTTAAATTGCACTAGTGTTGAGGGCGGTGCAGGCCTAACAGATGACGTCTTCGACGTACTCACAACTAATCCAACGATGTACATACCCGGAGCAATTGACAACGTTGCAGGCAAAGTAGGCTACTCCAGCCAAGGGCTTCAAGGAGTAGTTCCGGGAGTAACAGGCGACCCCGATGTAGGCTACAAAATACTCAAATTCAACTTCGAAGTCACAGGGGTCGGGGTCTCAGACCTACATCTTATGCAAACGTTTTTACTGGACTCAACTGGAGCCAAAATGGCGTTAAACCTAGTTGATGTTTTCACCGCTGTTTACCCACCTACCGATGAGACACTCTACCCAGTTTATATCCTAACCAACTCAACAGCAAAAAGCTCAAACCCACCGGGCCAACCAAAGATACAATGTGGTCCTTCTCAACACGCATTCACTCCAGAGGAAAAAAAGCTAAACTTCACCGTGACAATCGTAAATGCTGTTAGCCCCAACGGATTTTGTAATGTTACTATCCCGAAGACGTTAATGAGCTGCGATGATCCAACTGGCTGGGAAGTCACAATAAACGGTGAACTGCCGCTATCATTCCCAACACCACCAACAGTGAATGACACACATACACTCCTATACTTCGAGTACGAACATCCCACCAGCTCGCCCTACACGCTCAAAATCCAAATCACATCTACATGGGTAGTACCAGAGTTTCCAACAACCATAATCCTATCATTATTTATGATACTCACTATGATCGCAGTCATCTCATGGAAGCTACTACAGTCAACAAAGCACAGAGGCCGAATCGTTGCCAGACAAAAAGCAACCTAACATCCTAACGGCATCGAAACCAGAGACACAGTGAAAAACTTACAATTTCCTTGTTTTTTATATTCATTTATTCTTATACTATATTTGCTCTACTAAACTCATTTCAAATTTCTTGGAAAGGACGAGCCCCATACCCCCTTCTTTCCATGACTCCTCATCCTCAAACTTGCACTAGCCTAGAAAAAACTAGTCCAGAGATACTTCAATTCTTCTTGAAAAACGACGTCAATCCAAAAATTCAATGCTTCCATGAAACCTAAAATCTCAAATGGTTATTCGCTTGAATACTGAAAATAGAAAATTCTTTCATAAAGTTATTTATCTAGGTTGTCTCAACTTATAAACAGAGGGTTTTGTATGGGAGAGGAGAGGGCAAAAATCGTTTCAGCATTTAAAATCACACTTCTACTAACCATGATATTTATCCTTCTGCCAGACATATCTGTAATAGCAGGACCAAACATCCTTAAGGTTCCAGATCAATACCCAACGATACAAGACGCCATAAACAACGCAACAGACGGAGACACAATCCAGGTGGCTGCTGGCATCTACTATGAACGTATAGTCATCAACAAATCGGTTAGTTTGATAGGAGAAGACAGTCAAACCACTTTTATCGATGGAAACCAAACTGGAATCATCATAGACATAATTGTAAGCAATATGCAACTTAGCGGCTTCACCATTCAGAATGGAGGATCATACGTTGGAATTTGGGTGGAGGATCCTTCTGGCAAAACAATCACCGGTGTGATGATAAAAGATAACATCTTTATAAGCAACTATGTCGGCGTAATACTCAGCCGCTGTAAAGGCGTCATTATCAGCAACAATATGATGCAGAAAAATCAATATGGCGTTCGAACGACCTATTCTTCCTTTAACACCATCAGTAATAACACCATAAAGTCCAGCATTTTCTATGGCATTCACTTGCACTCGCACTCTGAAAATAACACCATTAAATATAATACATTCACGGGAAACAAATACGGGATTCATCTAGAGTGGTCAGATAACAACTTTATAGATGCTAACACAATAAGCTCGTTTACTTCAAAAAATGGATATGGTATTCGGCTAACATCAACGAATAACACTAAAATTACTGCAAACAACATGCAATCTAACTATTATGGAATAGTGTTATGGGAATCCTCAACCAACAACATAATTTACCACAATAATTTCATGGATAACTCAATTCAAGTATACCATTCTAATACCCCTCTAACAGCAAATACATGGGATACTAATGTATGTCCAGGTGCAGAAGGCAACTATTGGAGCGATTACGAAGGAGTTGATGATGGTAGTGGCGTAGGCAGATGGAGTGAGGCAAGAGTGGCAGGCGACGGCATAGGAGACGCAATGATTCCTCATCAAGATGTGGATTACTACCCACTTATGCACCCATGGAGCATATTGCCTATCGCTCGCTTCAGTTACTCTCCAGAACTTCCTTATGAAGGCGAAACAGTCACTTTCGATGCTTCAGCAAGCTCAGGAGACATTGTCACTTATGAGTGGAACTTTGGCGATGGCACTCCAAGCGTGACAGAAAGCGATCCAATCACAAATCACGTTTACATGGAAGCCGAAAATTACACAGTAACGTTAACTGTTACTGATAGAGAAGGATTTTCTAATTCCACATCGAAACTGATAACCATTTTACCGTTTAGGCTTGTGATCGATGTTTACACACAGAAGGAACCCTATAGCGGCAAAGGTCCGAATATGCCTAGTGACGCTTTTGCACCAGAGGAAAAAGTTATTCTTTACGCTAATGTAACATTTAATGACGAGCCCGTAGCCAATAAAACTGTCAGCTTTTACGCATTTGAACCAAATGAAACAGAACCGTTCCTTTATAGAACTAACACAACCGATGGTGATGGTTTCACCTATGTAGACTTCAGACTAGAAAATGAACCGCCTTTCGGAACATACAAGGTTGTTGCCGATGTTGAAGTTTCACAGACTATCGCTGAAGACACATTAACTTTCAAGGTTGGATGGATAATAGAAATATTAAGGGTTGAAACAACGGATAAAGACGGTAACCCACAGCTCGCCTTCAGAGAAGGGGAAAACGTATATTTCAAACTAACCGTGCAAAACATCGCCTTTGTCGCTAAAAATGCCACACTGACCATAGTCCTTTATGATGAAACAAAAACTCCAATAGGCGAAGCAGATTCGAAACTCAAAATAGATCCTGACTGGTCTGAGCTCGATCTATTGTTTAACTTGCAAGTTCCAAAATGGTCCGTTGTCGGGTCTGCAAGTGTCTTCGCATGTGCGTTCACTAATTGGATGTGGGAGAACGGAACTGCGTACTGCCCTGAAGCAACTGCAAGTCTTATTATTTATGCATAAAAAAATTGGAGATGATAGTTACAAAAAGAAGGCAAAAAACGTGAAGTATGAAAACGAATTGCGCAAGCTATTCCAGACTTTTATCATAGTTGTCCTCACTCTAAGTCCTGCTCTGTCTCCTATAATATCCGTCTCGAGCAATACGACGCACATTAACGCAGAATCCTTTGAAGGAGAGTGGCCTCCAACGGGTTGGACTGAAACTGGGCGATGGAATAAAGAAAGCGACCAAGCGTATGATGGAACCTATTCAGCGGATTTTGATGGAAGCTATACTAATCGATCTGGATATTTAACTTCTCCCAGCATGAACTGTTCTAACGCAGATGCAATTTACGTTGAGTTTTGGTGGAGAGACGACGACTTAGACGACGATGACTTCATGCTTGAATATTACGACGGAAGTAATTGGGACAATTACCAAGACATGAACCAGCTTTCGCATAATGAAGATGAGTGGGCTCTCTACTCAGATAACATCACAGATGACCAATACTTTGTGTCAAACTTCCAGATTCGCTGGTATGCCAAGAGTGTAGGCAATGGTGAATGTGCTTGGGTTGACTTAGTAACGGTGAAAAACGCACGTACAGAATCAAGGATTGATCTCTATACTCAAAGAGGCGGAAAAGGACCGAATCAACCTAGTGACGCCTTCTCTCCAGGCGAGCAAGTGATTCTATACGCCTACGTGACCTACAACAACGACCCTGTTGAAGGTAAGCTTGTCGCCTTTGAGGTGAGAGATCCTGCCAACTCTAGCGTTTTGGATAGGACGGGAGAGACAAACGCTTCTGGCTTGACTGCAGTAAACTTCACATTACCCACAACGTGCATCCCCGGACAATCGATTATTGGAGAATGGAGTGCAATAGCAGTCGTCTCTGTTGCGGAGATCACTATTAACGATACCCTGACCTTCCGAGTTACCGGTGCCATGATCGACCTTTACACCCAAAGAAATGGAAAGGGTCCAAACATGCCTAGTGATGCTTTCGCTCCTCAAGAGGAAGTCATATTCTATGCCTACGTGTCTTATGACTGCACCCCTGTTAAAGGTAAGCTTGTCGCCTTTGAGGTGAGAGATGCCAATGATACCTGCGTCACTTACAAAACTGCCACTACGAATGCTTCAGGAATCGCAACCATCAGCTTCCGCATACCAAGCATGCCTCCATTCGGAACATGGAGTACCACCGCCACAGTAGAAGTTTTAGAGAAAACAATCGGTGACACCCTTACCTTCAAGGTGGGCTGGATAATAGAAATACTGAGGATTCAAACAGTCGATGAATACGGTAACCCACAGACTACCTTCAGAAGGGGAGAACAAATGTACTTTAACGTTACCGTACAAAACGTCGCCTTCATCTCGAAAATGACGACGCTAACCGTAGTTGTATACGACGAATGTGGCGTTCCCATTGGCCAAGTTATGCTTCAGAATTGGCTTACGCCTCCAGAAACAAGCTCAATCTTTATTATAGGTTTACCCATTCCAAAGTGGGCTCTTCTAGGAGTAGGTACCCTATACGCCAATGCTTACACCGACCTACTCCAGCTCGGCGGAACACCATACTGCCCTGAGACATCGGCAACATTCATGATTATAAAGCCATAGAGTTCCGTCTTCACCAAATGCGCTTATTCTTGCTCAAAACACATGTAGCATGTACTCTTTTACGCCATGTCTCAGCTTCTGAGTCAATTCATTTCATAAGCTGAAGTAGCCAACAAACTGTCTCGGTCAATTTTTGACCACCTATGACGAATGATATCCGTTTTCCATCCCGTTGAATCCTTGATTACTTCAATAATATTCCACTAATATAATTAGAAGGAAATCTCTTTTTTCTCCTTGAACAGCAGGAATTAACTCTTAAATCAAGGTCGCAACTTTATGCTAATTCTAACAAATCATCGAAGAGAGTTAAGTTATAAGCGATGTTAAAGGTGCGGGAGAGGTGAAATGAAAGGAAAAACCCATCGCTTCTCTATCCAGCATTGACTTTCGTGTTGTCAACTTGCTTACCGCACCATAAAAAATCAGAATTAACACAATGTATAAGTTTTTTCTATAACAAGCTTCTATAATATTTTTCTATGAACTCTCTACATGTTCCTAAATCACTTTTTGGCACTCCACACGATTAAAATCGTGGGATTCTCTGGTAGTTTGCTTGCTATGCACGGTTCATCACTCCAGAGTTATGGGCTGTGTCGAATACAGCCCAGTTTGAGAGCATATAACCCTCAAACCTCTCGGCAATGTTTATGGCTCCGTTCAAATCAGCGTTATACTCTGATCCACAGTTAGGGCATTTGAAGAGTCCTTGGGAAGGTCTTTTTCCTTCGGTTCCGCATCTGTGACATGTCTTTGACGTGTTCTTCTCACCTTTAGCTCTCTCTGATACCTTTGAGGTTTCCAAGAACTATTATTGCGTTGTACCTCTTAGCTTCGTTAACGATGGCTCTCGAAATCTTATGTAGGGCAGCTCTGACCTTTCTCTTTTCTGTATGCCCGATTCTTTTGTTACGTGAAGAAGTTTTCTTTCTCCAATCTTTTCCGGAGCCAAGCATAATGCCGTCTTACTCCTCTAACCTCTTTACCATAGAACTTTGGATTCTTCATCACGCCATCCGCATACTCCACGAAGCTGCGATGTAGCGTTCACCTAAATCCACGGCTAAGATGGTTGATGGAGGCTGAGTTTAAACCTCAGCCTCTTTCATCACCGTTATATGAAGCGACCAATGGTCTCCTTTCCAGATCAGCTTTCCTTCCCTTATGCTGAGGGAAAGCTCCTCTTGGTTCAGTGCCATTTGAATCGGAACCTTAACGCCACCTCTAACATGATGAACAGGAATTTTAACCCAGAACTTGGCAAGCTTGTTCTCCGTCTCTTTGATGTTGAAAACGTCTCTTCGGAGAATCATGGGATATTCTTTTTGTTTAGGTTTTTTCCTTAATCTTCTCAGCAACCTTTCTGCTTGTTGTTTTGTAGCTGAATAGAGAGGAACATCAAAGCCTCTTAAACAAGCCTGAAAATTATCATACTCTTCTTTAATTCTTGTTAAGCCAAATATTTTAGCTTTAACCGTCTTCTGGAGTTTCATACCCTTGGTTGCTCCTCTATGTATCGTTTTATCGTTTCTGAAGACAGATTTCCAGCAGTTGAAACAAAGTAGCTCCTCGTCCAGAGGGAAGGAAGCCGTAGCAACTCATGAAGCTCTTGTCGAAGAAGTCTTGAGCTTCTACCTTTGAAAGCCTTAACAATCTTGTGAGCTGGGATCATGGGATCCGCTGAAACAAATAGGTGCAGATGGCCTGGAGTCACCGTTAAAGCCAACATGTCTATCCCCTTCTCTTCAGCAACTTCTTTAATAATCTGTTCCAACCGCTCCTTAATCTTCCCCACCAAGATAGGCTTTCTCCTCTTAGGACAAAATAAGTGATAGTTAACAACATAATTGTTGATAGATATAGGTTTATCTACGACATTCATCCCACCTTTAAAAAGGTGGGCTTTCTGCCTAACTTTTGTAAAGATTAACGGTTTATTGAAAGCAGCGATAAAAAAATTCATATACATGTGGACGTAATTATAGAGCCAAGGTGAAAAAAGATGAGCAGAAAACTTCAGGCATTCATTCTTTTAATCACCGTAATAATTGTAGCAATTGTACCAGGGGAACCTTGGCGCCCACATTTCCCAACAGTTGCAGTTACCAGTCTCTACAACGTAACCGAACCAGGCACGACTTTCCTAGTCAACATAACAGTCATTGATGTAACCGACTTGTTTATGTGGATTATCAACATGAGTTGGGACCCTGACATAATTCAAATAACCACTGGGGACCAGAATAGTTTGAAGAAAGGCGGAATATACTACAATATCTATGAAGGCCCATTTTTGAATAATACGCGTCCCACAACAGGTCTCCGTGTCACTGAACTTAACAATACAGGCGGCACAATAACGAAACTATCATGCACGTATGTTAGTTCAGGTAGCACTCCAAGCGGGAATGGGGCCCTAGCGATGATTAACTTTACTTTACTTAAGAAAGGTACTGCAATTATAGATATAAACGGACCCAGTGTGAAGCATCCAGGACGCTGCGTTCTTCAAGATTCTTCTGGAAACGAAATAATCATTGAAGTCGTGGACGGCACACTCACAGAGAGCGGGCCGCCACCAATTTGGACGCAGTTCTGGTTCTCAGCCACAATAATAGGCATCATAGTTATAATACTAGAAGTAGCAACATTTTATGTGCTCATCAAAAAGAAACCTCTCAGCAAAAAGGAAAAAGAAGAAACGTTGGAAGGCGTTCTGTAATCAGTATCGCAATCTAATATGCTATTATTTTTCTTTTCTTCTATTCACCCCATACCTATTCATTCCCAAAATCATTCACTGCAATGCCTTTCTTTTCCTAGACTAAATCTACTTTCAATAACAAAACCTACGTGGAAAAGCTTCTTTTTTGTCACGTCATCCATAGGCAAGTTGCGTTACACCGAAACTGAAGCTAAAAGCTGAGAATTTGAAATCTAAAATGGATAGCTCATTGTTATAGAAGATAATTCCACAAGTTTTAAATTTGTTGAAAGACTACATTTAGTTTGCTGAAAG